>Ga0154020_10000083_pt1 | contig 98903 bp, 88 predicted proteins | sample Klosneuvirus_201_FD_109709 | JGI IMG/M metagenome (GOLD analysis project Ga0154020, IMG submission 109709) | Active sludge microbial communities from wastewater, Klosterneuburg, Austria - Klosneuvirus_20160825_MG | ecosystem: Engineered > WWTP > Aerobic digester > Activated sludge | place... | reverse complement strand
TTTCCAGAATATTTGCGACGGTAAGAAGAGGAACACCGTTTGTTGAAATGAAAAAGTTTGCTGCGTAAAAATTATTGTTAAAAGATTTGTTTTTGACCTTGGAATGCGAATTTGCCCAGTGCGACTTTCGATCCCGATAGTAATCGGAATCCTGTGTCTATACCGACAAAAGGTTCCGCCGAGGCGGATTAAAGATACTTACTTTATTAGCGAGCCGCAAATAAAATGTCACGAAGTGGCCGAAATAATGCGCGCGAACGATGACCGGTCCCGATAGCTATCGGGACCCCGATTTGGTTTATTTGCTGTTATAGGCTGGCGTTAATCAATGGCTTTTAGATATTGTTGAGCAGTCAAAACTACAATTTCCGCTTTTTTAAAGTCTTTAAGATTTCTTGTAAGCAAAGTAGTTATTCCATTTTCTATTGCTGTATTATACTGAATGGCATCTTCGAAGTCTTGAAAGTCAGAGACTAGAGCGAGTTCAATAATTTTGTCATTAACAGATAATACATTAATGAACGTTTTGAATTTTAATAGCATTTTTCTCGCTTGTCCGGCTGGAAGTTGTTTTGATAAGATGTAATTGACATTTGCAAAAGTCAATGAAGAAACATAAAGCTTGATGGAATTTTGGTCTGCAAGAGAAAATAACTCAGCGGCATATTTGTAATGCGGTTGTCTGGCGCTTAATAGATCGAGAACGATGTCCGAGTCAACAAATACCTTTTCCACTTATTTATACTTATTAGTTAAGTAGTCAGTATAGTCTTTTTTGTCGGTATAGTCTTTTGGAAGACTTATAACGCCTGAAAGACTCTTAACAAGAGGGGTAATGGCCTTATTACTTTTCTTGTCATTGGTTAATTTTTGCAAATAATTTTCAATCAAGTCTGAGAGACTGGTTTTTTTTGCTTTTGCATATTCCTTAGCTTTTTCGATAATGTCCCCGTTAAGTTTTAATGTTAATTTTGTGTCCATAGTTATTTATACGTACAAATGTATATAAAAGATACGTCCAAAACAATTATTTTTGGTCGAGTTTTTAGTCACGCTTACCTATAATTTATAGTTACGAGCTATACTCCCCACCTAAATTACCAAATTTTCTCCCCCTCCCAATTTTTGTTGAAAGATTGGGGAATTGTGAATAAGTCTTTCTGGATCACTGATTTAGCTTGCATTACGAACCGACAACAAATGCTTACAAATACATCTATTCGAATACAATTGTTTAAAAACCGAGTAAAGTTTTTTGCTGCCCACACCTTTGCATCGTCGATTTGAATAAACCGGTTAAACGAAAAGACAGAATAAGTACGAGTAACGAATGATGAATTATGAATGATGAGTTATAAGTGATGAAGTACGAATGCGTAAACAAAAAACAAAAAAGTAAAACAAAAAAACAAAAAAAAGAAACACAGGTCTCGCAGTTAATACAGATAGAATAATTTATCTGTGAAATCTGTGGCAATCAAAAAACAAACAGTAAAAAAAGAGAAACCATGATGAACATCAAAAACCACGTACAATTGATCGGCCACTTAGGCGCCGCTCCTGAAGTAAAAACCCTCGATAACGGAGGTAAACTCGCTCGCTTCTCAGTTGCTCTCAACGAAAGCTACACCAATAAAAAAGGGGAAAAAGTGATCAACACGCAATGGCACAACATCGTTGCCTGGGGCAACCTCGCTACCATCGCCGAACGCATCCTCGAAAAAGGTTCTCACGTTACAGTAGACGGTAAACTCGTCAGCCGTGCCTACACCGACAAGGAAGGCGTAAAACGCAATACCACCGAGATCGTAGCGAATGAATTGCTAGTGCTGAATAAAGTTGAAAAGTAAGTCGAAGGGTTATTTACGATTTTAGATTTACGAAGTACGTCCCGATAGCTATCGGGAGACGAAGGACGAGTGACGAATCACAAACATGCCCCGTAAGGCATTTTACAAATGGAGTCAAGACGGCAAGAGGTGAAGTGCGAGTTATGAATTATAAATTATAAATGATGAATTATATCCCGATGGCCCTGTCTGCCGGCAGGCAGGTATCGGGAGACTGAGTACGCCACATCAAACATCAAACACCAAACACAACAAAAAACACCAAACATTAAACAATAAAACATCAAACATTAAACAATAAAACAATCAATTATGAACGTAGTAAACAAAGTACAATTGACAGGTAATTTAGGGGCTAAGCCCGAGATCAAAACATTTGACGGTGGAAACAAACTGGCTCGCTTCTCCATGGCCACCAGCGAGGAATTCACCACCAAAAAAGGTGAAAAGGTCACCGAAACGCAATGGCATTCCATCGCCGTGTGGGGAAAATTGGCGGATATGATCGAATCTCAATTGGATAAAGGCTCTTATGTAAGTGTTGAGGGTAAACTGGTACACAGAAATTACCTGGACAAGAACGGTGTGAAAAAATACATCACCGAAGTTGTCGCTAGCGACGTATTGGTCAAACAAAAGGCCGACTAAGCGTAAAATAATTTATACGCTTAATTATCAACCCCGGGACGTTCGAAGTTTCGGGGTTTTTTCATTTATTATTTCCCTGCTTCTAGGCAAAAAATGCTATTTTTAAGGCATGCAAAATTTAATTCAAACCAGATTGATGGATTCCATTCGGCTGAAAACAGCCTTACTGGATCATGCGGCCATCCTGAATGCGGTCAACTCGCTTATAGTCGATATCACTACCTGCTATAAAAATGGGGGTAAAGTTCTCTGGTGCGGAAATGGGGGTAGTGCCGCCGATGCACAACACCTGGCCGCTGAATTAAGTGGACGTTTTTATTATGATCGTCCCCCTCTTTTCTCTGAAGCGCTTCACGTCAACACCAGCTATACCACTGCCGTTGCCAATGATTATTCTTATGATGTGATCTATAGTCGCCTCGTAAAAGCCATGGGAAAAAAAGGGGATATTTTAATTGGCCTCAGCACAAGCGGTAACAGTAAAAATGTGGTGGAAGCTTTAAAGGCTGCTAAAGAAATTGGAATGATCTCTGCTGCTTTTACGGGAGAAACGGGCGGAGCCATGAAAGATCTTTGTACTTATCTTATCAATATCCCAAGTACCGATACGCCACGCATTCAAGAGTGTCACATGAATCTGGGTCATACCATTTGTGAAATGGTGGAAATTAATTTGTTTCCTAAGGAAAAATGAGATCACTCAAAGGCTTCACATTCCTATTTCTGTTCTGTTCATTGAGCTTTTTCGCTCAACGAAAGAAAATGAATTTAGACAGCCTTTACAAAACCATTGAGAATGCCGTTGATAGTTCCAAAGTAAAAAAGCTCAATACCATCTCAAGGGCCATCATCACCAATGATCCCGACAGCGCGCAGGTTCTTTCTACGCGCGCCCTCCAAATTGCGGAGAAGATCAAATTCAAATCCGGCATTGCTACTTCTTATTTTTTGCTGGGTTATGTAGAGAACATCAAAGGGATCAACGACAAAGCCATTGTGCTCTTTGAAAAATCACTTCGCATTTATGAAGAATTGAAACGAAGGGACGATATCAGCAATCTTTACAACAGCATTGCCAATGTCTATTTGCAAATAGGCAACAAACCCGAAGCCGAAAAGCATTATCGTAAAGCCTATGAAATGGCAAAGCTAGAACCTGTGAGTAAGTATTACATGGCTATTTGCGGGGTAGGAATTGCAGGGGTCTTGCACGAACAGAAAAAAAGCGATGAAGCTTTGAAATGGTATTTGGAAGCTTTAGAAAATTTCACTGCGATTCAGTTCATGGATTACATCCCCATGGTAGAACAGAATATTACCGAATTGTACATGGATAGAAATGATCTGAACAAAGCAGAGGAATACAATAAAAAAGCATTGGATGCATTCGAGCTTTCTCAGGATCTCTATGGTCTTTCTCATGCCTATGGCACAAAAGCCAGGATCTATCAATTAAAAGGGAAGAACAAGGAGGCCATTGAATTCGCAAAAAAGGCCTACGACATTACCGTACAAATGAATGCCCTTCCTGAAATTGCAAGTCAGGTCAAAACCATATACGAATTGTATAAATCCAATGGAGATTTTAAGAATGCGCTTTTGTATCACGAAGAATTGTCGCGTTACAAGGATTCATTGAGTTCCAAAGATCTGACGCATTCACTCGCAGAAGCCGAAACCAAATTTTACACCAAACAAAAGGAAACCGAACTTTCGGAGAAAGAAAAGGAATTGAATATTTCTCAGGAAAGAGTCAGTCAGCGCAATAAACTCATCTACGTATTCATTGCCGCGAGTTTACTTTTTGTCTCCATGCTTGTGCTCCTTTACCGACAAAGCAACGAGAGAAAAAAGACGAACAAACTTTTGACCGGACAAAAAGAAGAGATCGAAAAGCAGAAATCATTGATCGAAGAAAAGAACAAGGACATTACAGACAGCATTCAGTATTCCAAACAGATCCAGCAGGCCATCATTCCTTCTGATCAAAAAGTGAGACAAATGTTGCCTGAGTCTTTTGTCATTTTTAAACCCAAGGATATTGTGAGCGGGGATTTTTATCTGATAGAAGAGATCGTAGGAATTATTTACCTGGCTGTAGTAGATTGTACCGGTCATGGTGTTCCAGGCGCTATGCTCTCTGTATTTGCCGATTCAACCATTAAAAACAGCCTGGCTTCGAATGGATTCAGGAATAGTCCTGGTGCCTTGCTCAGTGATCTTTGTTTTCAGTTTAAGACCAATCTTCAATCCAATAATTCCGGCGCCAATGTGAACGACGGAGTGGATATGAGTTTGTTCATACTGGATAAAAATCAAAAGAAAATATTCTATGCCGGTGCCCGTTGCGGACTGATGCGCGTTAGTGAGGGAGAAGTGATCGAATATGCACCGAATCGCTGGGGGATCAGTGGGACGAACAAAGGAGAACACATGTTCTATGAAGAACACGAAATAGAAATGAAAGAAGGCGATTGGTTTTACTTGCATACCGATGGATTTGCCGATCAGTTCGGTGGTCCTAAAGGAAAAAAATTCAAACAAAAGCAACTGCATGCCTTGCTGGAGAAGTGCAGTGGAAAAAATGCGGAAGAACAAAAGAAGATCGTGAATGCTACCTTTGAAGAATGGAAAGGGAATCTCGAACAAATTGATGATATCACCGTAGTTGGATTTAAGATATAGGTATGAAAAAAACGGGTCTACTTTTTCTTGTATTATTTTTTTCGACTGCCATTTTTGCTCAGAACAGAAAGATCGATAGCATCATTCGACTACTGCCAACATTTCACGATTCCGTAAAAACTAAAAAGCTGAGCACCATTTCCAGATACATTGAAGGCAACAATCCGGTTCGCGCCTACGAGCTTGCAGATAGTGCATTGATGTATGCCAGAAAAGCAGGGAATAATTTTTGGACCGGCGTGGCCATCGATCGCATTGGCGGATGTTTATGCACGATTGGTAAGTACGACGAAGCCATCAAAAAATTAAGAGAGGGAATAAAACTAGCTGATGCGATCAATTCAAAACCATTAGCCATCAACATGTACAATACCATTGCGAATTCGTATATGGGACTTAAACAAAATGATAAGGCTTATGAGAATTTCCTGAAGGCAAATGAAATTGCCAGGTCTTCACCCGGATCAGAAGAAATGGTGGCTGTAACAAACATTGGTATGGCCAATATGTTACTTGAAAAAAAGGAAACGAAAAGAGCGATCGAATACTTGACCCAAGGTCAGGAGTATTTTCACAAGACCGGTAATCCCATCAATGAAGGACACTGTTTAACAACAATAGGGCAAGCCTGTTTTAATGATTCAAATTTTGTTGATGCGGAGAAAAATTTCCTTAAGGCCATTGCGCTTTTTAGAGAAGCGAATGAAGAATACGGAATTTCTCAGTTGCTTCAGTGTTTAAGTGATATTGAAAAACGCAAAGGCAATTACAAGAAAGCAGTAGAATATTCCGAAGAATCCCTTCAGATGAATTTGAAACGAAATGCATGGGATAATATAAAAACAGTAGCCTTGAGAATATCAGTTTTAAAAGAGCAATTAGGGCAGCATCAGGAAGCCTTGCGTTATCATAAATTGTATACTCAGTTCAATGATTCAGTCATCAATACCGAAAGAAACAAAGCCCTAGCCGAATCAGAATCCAAATATGAGAATGAGAAGAAAGAACAGCAATTGCAATTAAAGAATGCTGAATTAGAGAAGTCAGAATTAAAGGTAAGCCAGCGAAATAACCTCATTTATGTTTTTGTAGGGGCGATACTTGTGTTCGTTGTTCTGTTGTTTTTTGTATTCAGTCAGTACAAGGAAAAGAAAAAGGCAAATGTGCTTTTGGTCAATAAGAACGACGAGATCGAAAAACAGAAATCACTGATAGAGGAGAAGAACAAGGACATTACCGACAGTATCAATTATTCAAGACACATACAACGCGCCATACTTCCATCCAACAAATACATTAAATTTCATTTGCCTGAGTCTTTCATTATCTATAAGCCCAAAGACATTGTGAGTGGTGATTTTTATCTGGTGGAAGAAGTCGTTGGTTTGGTTTACATTGCTGTGGTGGATTGTACCGGACACGGTGTGCCGGGAGCGATGCTCAGTGTTTTTGCCAATGCCACGATCAAGAATACGATCGCAACAAATGCGTTCAGGGATAATCCTGCTGCCATTTTAAGTGATCTGTGCTTTCAATTTAAAAGTAATCTGTTGTCAGATAATAGCAACATGTCCATCAATGATGGGGTAGATATGTCAATTTGCATTCTGGATAAGAAACAAAAAAAGATCTATTTTTCAGGAGCAAGAAATGCTTTGATCGCTGTGAGTAATGGAGAATTAAAAGAGTACAAAGCAGACCGATGGGGAATCAGCGGGACCAATAGTGGCGAACAATTATTCTTCACAAATTACGAGATAGATTATAATATCGGAGATCGATTCTACCTGAGTACAGATGGATATTATGATCAATTTGGCGGGCCGGAAGGTAAAAAATTAAAGTTCAAGATGATGAAGGAGATGATCTTTAAAGTTCATTCACTTAAACTTGATGAGCAAGCTGATAAGTTGAATCAGGAATTCATGAACTGGAAAGGAAAATTGGAACAATTGGATGATGTAACTGTAATAGGTTTTGGTGTATGAAGAGAACGGCCATCATATTAGCAGGAGGAATGGGCACGCGGCTCAGGGAAGTTGTGAAAGAATTACCTAAGCCCATGGCAGATGTAAACGGAAAACCTTTTTTAAACTATTTATTTGATTATTTACATTATTATAAGACGGAGCAGATCATCCTTTCAACCGGACATTTAGCTGAGAAGATCAGCGAACATTTCGGATCCAGTTACAAAGGAGTAGAAATACTTTATTCCCATGAAGAGTCCCCAATGGGAACGGGAGGAGGCATACGATTGGCAATGGAAAAAAGCACGAATGAAACGATACTTGTGTTGAACGGAGATTCTTTTTTTGATGTAGATCTAAATTCCTTTTATGAAAAACATGCCACTGCAAATGCCAAGGCATCGATCGCTTTACGCAAAGTAAAAGATGCCGGAAGGTATGGATCTGTTGAGGTCGATTCGAAAAATAATTTGCAGCATTTCAATGAGAAGAAGGAAGGGCAGAGCCAAGGTTTGATCAATGCCGGTGTGTATTTATTGGATCGGAATTATTTTTTTGCGCACACTCCTAAAGCAGCTGCATTTTCAATTGAAAAAGATTTCTTTGGTAAAGTAAATGGATCTCCCGAAGTTTTTGCCTTCGAATACGCAGGTTATTTTATCGATATCGGAATTCCGGATGACTATTTAAAAGCACAACATGAGTTTAAAGAATTTAAATATTGATAGTACCTGGACCCTTTTTCTTGATCGTGATGGCGTGATCAATAAAAAGTTGGACAATGATTACGTAAAACATTGGATAGAATTTGAATTTTTGGAAGGGAGCATTGAAGCTTTGAAAATATTGTCCCCGCTTGTTGGAAGAATAGTTGTTGTGACCAATCAGCAGGGAATAGGTAAAGGACTTTACAGAACGGAAGATCTGGAATTGATCCATAAGAACATGATCTATGAATTGACTTATGGAGGAGGAAGGATAGACAAAGTATATTTCTCTCCCTATTTGAATGAAGAAAATCATCCGAGCAGAAAACCCTCTACCGGAATGGGACTTCAGGCAAAGAATGATTTTCCGGAGATCGATTTTTCGAAAAGTATCATTGTTGGAGACAGCATTACGGACATGCAATTTGGACGTACATTGGGAATGAAGACCGTTTTTATTAGCGATAAAGATCGTTCAGATGCTTTGATCGATTTTAATTGCAGGTCGCTACTTGAATTCAGTAAATCCATTCAATGAAGATCTCCGTCATAACCGTTTGTTACAATTCTGTTTCTACAATTGAAGCCACCATTCTTTCTGTCTTGCAACAAAGTTACGCCACCATTGAATACATTGTGGTGGATGGAGATTCGAATGACGGAACAAAGAGTGTTTTAGAAAAATACAGAGATAAGATCACTAAGATCGTATCGGAAAAAGATAAAGGATTGTATGATGCATTGAACAAGGGAATAAAACTGGCCACAGGAGATGTGATCGCGTTTTTACATGCCGATGATTTTTATACAGATCCATTGGTGGTTGAGAAATACGTGAAGGTGTTTGTGGGTGGAAATTACGACGCAGTTTACGCGAACCTTTTTTATGTAGATGCAGATGATACAACGAAGGTAAAACGGAAATGGAACAGTGGCGAATACAATCACGGAGAATTTTTGAATGGATGGATGCCTCCTCATCCAACCTTGTTCGTGAGAAAAGAGATCTATGAAAAGTATGGAAGCTTCAATACAGATTTCAAAACATCAGCCGATTACGAATTGATGCTGCGTTTGATCCATAAGCACAAAATAAAATTGGGATACTTAAAGGAATTTACCGTAAAAATGAGGGTGGGTGGACAAAGCAACGCATCCTTGAACAACAGGATCAAGGCCAATCTTGAAGACCGAAGAGCCTGGGAAGTAAATCAATTGAAACCCAGATTTTATACCCTACTATTAAAACCTTTTAGAAAAATCTCCCAATTTTTCTAAAAATGCTCTTTTTCCAGAATGAAGCAAAGGCTTAAAATCGACTTTTTAGCCTGCAAATCAACGGATTAAATCCCCATTTTTCTGCCGTTTATACCTGTTTATAACCTGTTAATTGAGTGAATTGACCGTTAGAGCGAGGTTACACTATTTTTGGCTTAGGGAATAATTAGCTCTTTTAAGCTTCAAATGCGAACTTAAAAGAATGGCTAAACGACTATATTCTCAGATAGGGATCTGCATGGTTTTTCTTTTTGTTCTTGCACCATCCTTTTGTAAATCGCAAAACAATCAATCGCCCACCAACTTGGTTTCAGGTCAGTGGCAAAGTGCTATGCTTCGTTCCGACGGAAAAGTAGTACTGAATGGGGTTGAAGCGTACTGCACCAAATCTAATTGCAATGGAACAGAATATGTTTTCATCAAATTTGTAAATACAAACAACTATCAGGTGAAGTTGGAATGGGTAGATGGTATCTACTTCAATGGAGTTTGGAATTATTCTCAGAATCCAAATCCAAAACAATTTGTAATTGCTGCAGGCGCAACTGCAGAAGGCACTTGTAATGGAGATATTAAATTAAAAGTTACAGTAAATAGTTTGGTGAACGATCCTTCTCCAAATAAACATTTCTCTGTTACCGGTTTAAAAGTTACGCAATAGAATCAGAACGAATTTCATAAAGAAGAATCATGAAGAAGATCATTAGAAATTTAATTTTCGCAGCCACCTTGCTCATCGCAAATGGCATTTTTTCACAGGGAACTTACACGTCTCCTAACTTGACATGGACTACAGGATGGTGTAATATCTGCGGACCTACCACCGGAAATTACGCTTGTAATCCACCTTGGTCAGGTAGTGGTACCTGGAACAATGGTATGCGAACTTTCGTAACAGCTATTCCGGCAGGACAAGTTGTAACCAACGTTTGTGTTCAGGTGAACAAAGTGAATTGTGGTTATACCAACCTCTGCGTGAACATCAATGGTGTTTTGATCAATTGTGCTCCTCCAACTCCTGCAGGAAATTGCGGTTGTGGTACATGTTGGCCTGAAACCTATTGTGCTACGTTCCCTTGTCCAACTGGTTTACCTGGATTCATCAACAATGGAACTAACACTGTTCAACTGGTTCAAAGTGGTGGTGATATTTGTGTGAATTTTGCAGTTGTAACTTTGACTTATGCAATGTGCTGTCAAATACCAACGATCACAGCAGTAGCGAATCCAACAGCAATTTGTCTTGGTAAAACAAGCACGCTTACTGCAAGTGGTGCAGGAATCGGTGGAACTTATACATGGCAACCGGGTGGAATGACTGGTTCAGCTGTTGTAGTGAGCCCTGCAGTCACAACTATTTATACGGTTTCCGGAACAACAAGCTTAAACTGTACTGGTACCAGAACAGTTCAATTGGTTGTAAATCCAAGTCCAACTTTAACTCCGAACAGCAACAGTCCTATTTGTGCCGGTGGTACACTTAGTTTAACAACAAATGCACAAAGCTCTTATACCTGGACCGGTCCTGGAGCATGGCTTTCAAATCTTCAGAATCCAACTCGTACTCCTGTTGTTGCAGGTGCCTATACGCTTATCGCCACTTCTGCATTGGGCTGTACAGCACAAGCGATCGTCAATGTGAATGTTACGCCCAACCCAACGGCAACAGCTAGTAACAATGGTCCTCTTTGTCAGGGTGCCAACTTAGTTCTTAACGGCGGTGGCGGTGGAACCTATTCATGGACTGGTCCGAATGGATACACAAGTCCAGGACAGATCCCTATCATTGCCAATGCGCAACCTTCTATTTCCGGTGTATATTCATTGGTAGTAACAGTGAGTGGTTGTACCAACATGGCCACAACGACTGTGGTGATTAATCCAGCACCAACACCTACTGCTACAAGCAATAGTCCGGTATGTTTGAATCAGCCGATCAATTTATTCGGACTTGGTGGAGTTACCTACACATGGACAGGTCCATTTGGTTATACATCCAACCAGCAGAATCCTGTTATTGCATCAGCTCAATTCACAAACAGTGGAACCTATACTTTGTCTGTTACCAATGGATTTGGTTGTTCAGCCACACGAACTGTTGCTGTATTGGTGAACGCTCTTCCAGTGCCTATTGTCAACAATCCAACTGTTTGTTTGAATCAGCCGATCAACTTGACCGCAAGTGGTGGTACGGCGTATGCCTGGAGCGGACCTTTAGGTTATACTTCAAATCTTCAGAATCCAACAATATTAAATGCTCAGCTGAATATGAGTGGTGGTTACTCAGTGATTGTTACAAGTGCTGTCGGATGTACTGCACAGGCAGTGGCCAACGTAACGGTGATCACATTGCCTCAGCCTACAATTACAAGTAACTCACCGGTTTGTACAGGAAATGTACTTAACTTGATTGGAAGTGGTGGAACAACTTACACGTGGACCGGACCGAACGGATTTGCAAGCAACTTGCAAAGTCCTTTCATTGCCAATGTGCCGATGGCGGCAAATGGAATTTATTCCCTTGTTGTATCCGTTGGAGCATGTACCAATATTGTGACTGCTTCCATTACAATTAATCCATTACCTACACCTACAGCACAAAGTAATAGTCCGGTTTGTTTGAACCAGCCGATCAATTTAACCGGCTTGGGTGGAACAACATATACTTGGACGGGGCCTTTCGGTTATACTTCTAACCAACAGAACCCTATCATCGCATCGGCTCAGTTCACCAATGCGGGTACTTATACACTAACAGTTACGAATGCAAATGGATGCGTGAGGTCGACTACTACAAATGTAGTGGTGAATCCACTGCCCGTACCTGTAGTAAATAACCCTGTAGTTTGTTTGAATCAACCGATCAATCTAACTGCAAACGGTGGGGTGACTTACTCTTGGAGTGGACCACTTGGGTTTACATCCATTGCACAGAATCCAACAATATTAAATGCGCAACTTAACATGAGTGGTGGGTACACAGTAATTGTGACCAGTGCACAAGGTTGTACGGCGCAAGCTGTAGCCAATGTAACGGTCATCACATTGCCGCAACCTACCATCACCAGCAGTTCACCGAACTGCGTGGGATCTACGCTTACATTTACAGGAAGTGGTGGAGCAACCTATAGCTGGAGTGGCCCAAATGGATTTGCCAGCTTGCTTCAAAACCCAAGCATTGTCAACGTTCAGATGAATGCGAATGGGATTTACACCTTGATCGTGACAGCAGGAACTTGTAGCAACGTCACTACTGCATCTGTAACCATCAATCCATTACCAACACCAACAGCACAAAGCAATTCACCTGTTTGTTTATTGAAACCTATCAATTTACTAGGAAGTGGTGGAACAACTTATACATGGACAGGACCAGGAGGATACACCAGCAATCAGCAGAACCCGATCATTGCCGTAGCTCAAAATTCAAATGCAGGAACGTATACGTTAACAGTAACGAATGCAAATGGATGTGTGAATTTTACAACGGTAACAGTTGTTGTGAATCCTTTACCAATCATTGCCGTGAACAACCCAACGGTTTGTTTGAATCAGCCTATCAATTTAACCTCCAATGGAGGAGTAGGGTATAGCTGGAATGGACCACTCGGATATACATCTTTAGCACAGAATCCAACGATATTAAATGCTCAGCTTAACATGAGTGGTGGTTATACCGTAGTAGTAACTAGCGCTGCCGGATGTACTGCTCAAGCAGTGGCAATGGTGACAGTACTTGCCTTGCCACAAGCATCTATCAACAGCAACTCTCCGGTTTGTTTCGGAAGTACATTGAATTTGAATGGAAGTGGTGGAGCAACGTATAGCTGGCTTGGACCAAATGGATTTGCAAGTTTATTGCAGAACCCATCGATAACCAACGTTCCAATGGCAGCGAATGGAATTTATACATTGATGGTAACTGCAGGAACATGTTCAAACACAACAACTGCATCTATCACCATCAATCCTTTGCCTACTCCAACAGCAGTGAGCAACTCGCCTGTATGTTTACTACAGCCTATCAACTTTACTGGAACCGGAGGAACAACTTATACGTGGACAGGTCCTGGATTCTTATCAACCTTGCAGAACCCAACGATCGCTGTAGCACAGAATACAAATGCAGGAACCTATACGCTTACTGTAACAAACGCAAATGGTTGTGTGAATTCAGTGACCACAAGCGTACTGATAAATCCATTACCGGTGATCGTGGTAAACAACCCGACAACCTGTGTTAACACTAATATCAACTTAACATCAACGGGTGGCGTAAGCTTTAGCTGGAGTGGCCCATTGGGTTACACCAGTAATTTACAGAATCCGGTGATCTTTGGTGCACAAGTGAATATGTCTGGTCCGTACACAGTGACTGTTACAACTGCCCCAGGGTGTACCAACACTGCTGTTGCCAACGTTTCAGTAGTAGCATTACCTCAACCAACTGCTGCAAGCAACGGACCTAAATGTGTTGGTCAGAATCTTCAGTTATTAGGAAGTGGTGGACAGACCTTTAGCTGGACCGGACCGAATGGATTCTTCAATGCATCGCAGAATCCGGTTATAACAAACGTACAATTGGCAGCAAATGGAATTTACACGCTTGTTTCTACCGCAAACACTTGTACCAATGTAACAACTGTGGCCGTTGTGATCAACCCGCTTCCAACGCCAAATATTCTTAGCAATAGCCCTGTATGTTTATTCCAACCACTTGTATTCAGCGCATCCGGTGGAACGGTGTACAATTGGGCAGGACCTAACGGATTTACATCAGGTGTGCAAAACCCAACGATAGCTGTAGCTCAGAATACGAATGCAGGAACCTATACATTAACTGTAACGGATGCTAACGTATGTACGAATACAACAGTTGCTAACGTAATAATAAATCCATTGCCTGCCGTTTCTGCAAATGGAGCAGCAGCTTGTTTAAACACTCCAATCAATTTAAGCTCATTTGGAGCTGCATTGTATAATTGGAGTGGTCCTTTAGGATTTACTTCAAATCAGCAGAACCCAGTAATTCCTGTAGCAACCATGTCGAATGCAGGACAATATACTGTCATTGGAACAAGCGCTGCAGGATGTACTGCTCAGGCAATTGCTAACGTAACTGTGATTCCTTTGCCAAATGCAAGCATAACTGCAGTTGATCCTTGTATTGGAAGCAATCTTACATTAACAGGTAATGGTGGTACCGGATATAACTGGAGTGGCCCTAATGGTTTCACTAGTCAGTTTCCAAATCCAACAATAATGAATGTAACGTTAGCTGAGAGTGGTATCTATTCGCTTACTGTTACAGTTGGTCCATGTAGTGGAGTTACTTCTCAGTCAATCACTGTTCATCCGTTACCAACACCAACATTGGGCAGCAATAGTCCTATTTGTTTGAAGGAACAAATACAGTTGTTCGGCTCAGGAGGAAACAGCTATTCGTGGGTTGGACCAAATAATTTCAACGGATCCGGAACCAACATTACTTTATTGAATGCAGCGAACTCTCATCAGGGAACGTATACTGCTACTGCCACAGATATGTTTGGATGTGTGAATACAGCAACTATCGCCATTGTGATCAATCCTCTTCCTATCATCGGAACAAAAGGTTCTACCCTTTGTGCAACAAGAACGATCACCCTCACGGTTGGTGGCGCGAATTCATATGTATGGAACGGACCATTAGGTTACACATCAACGAGCTCAACTGTTATCATTAACAATGCCCAACCGGACATGAGCGGTGATTATACAGTGACAGCAACAGACCTGAATGGTTGCAAAATAACGGGTACGGCTCACGCAAGTGTTATGCCAACACCTGCTATTGTTGTTTCAGCCAACAGTCCGGTTTGTGCCAATCAAACTCTTCAACTAACAGCAAATGCACCAACAGGTAATACCTATTTCTGGAGTGGACCGGGTAACTTTTTAACCACACAGCAAAATCCAAAAGTGCAAGACACAGATCAGTCAGCACACGGTGAATACACAGTACAAGTGACAGATGTAATTGGTTGTACCGGAACTGCAGTTGTAATGGTGGTGGTAAAGCCGGCTCCTCAGATCGGAATCAGTACAGATAAATTGAATGGTTGCGTACCATTATGCATCAACCTGACACCGGCGAATATTACTGATCTTACTAAGATCGTTTGGGAGTTTGGTGATGGGAATGTGACCACAGGAATGAGTGCATCCACTTGTTATAATAAACCGGGAAGTTATTTTGTGAAAGCAACTTACACCGATAAAACTGGTTGTTCAAATAAGTCTAATTTAGCTGTTCAGGCATGGCCGATACCTGTTGCGGACTTTAATTTTGCACCAACAAAACCAGTAGTGAATGAAGCAATTGAATTCACTGATGCAAGTTCAGAAGCCACGATCGCGCAATGGACATGGAATTTCTCTCACTTAAAGAACCAGACCATGTTTAAACCAAATCTCACAATGGTCTATGAAAATCCGGGTGCATATGCAGCTGCACTAGTAGTTGTAAGTGATCATGGATGTAAGGATACAATTGTGAAAGAAGTTATTGTTGGGGAAGATTTTGTAATCTATGTTCCGGATGCATTCACTCCAAATGGAGACGGACATAACGATATCTTCCAGCCAAAAGGCGTTGGAATAACAAAATATGAAATGAATATTTTTGATCGTTGGGGTGAGCGAGTGTTTACAACCAACGATATGGAAATTGGTTGGGATGGTACATTCCCAAGAAGATCTGCAGAAGAACTTAAGCAAGATGTTTATGTTTGGCAGATCAAGTTGGTAAGCGTAAGAGGTGGGAAAGAAAAAGAACTTAGCGGAAAAGTAACGCTTCTAAAATAGACTTAAAATTTTCAGTTGCTAAAAAACCTCGGGTCTAAAATCCGGGGTTTTTTTTAGTTTTTGCACCTTACCACCTGAATCTAAAATAATTTAGGCGATATTTATCCCAAGTTCGAGTGAAACTGGCCTAAAACCGAGTCTACTTACCCTATTTGTTACTGTAGGAAAAGCTATTTCAGTAAAAATTCGCGAAATTCACATTCGAAATTATATTGTTACTATGAAAAAATTAATCATCATTTGCGCACTTACTCTTTTAGGGCTGACCACTAGAGCACAGCAGGTAAAATATTACTTAACCGATCAGGCTGGACAGCCTTGGGGATCAGTTTCAAATATTACTGCAATGAATACCGCTTTTGGTATCGGTGGATGGATACAAGGTGCCTTTCAAACTGTGAATGTGAATGCGCTATTACAGCCTTCTGTTTGTTTGATCTACTGTGATGGTGGTTCTATGAATGCAACAGCCATGAATAACTTCTTAGTTGCGAACTTACCTGCTATTCAAGCTTGGGTATTTAACGGAGGTCGTTTGTTCTTGAACGCTGGTCCTAATACCGGAAACAATATGAATTATGGATTTGGTGGCGTTACCTTAAACTACTCGAATATCATGGGTGGTGGTGGAGGTCCTTACTCTCCTCCGGGATATGCAACTACAATTCCTGCACACCCAATTTATACCGGACCCGCACCTATTACTGCTACAGTACACAACGGTAACTACTATTGCCACGGGTACATCACAGGTCCTGGTATCACATCCATTATATGTAATACAGTTTCCCTTTGGACTACATGGAACGGAGCGCAGCAACCTACCAATGGTAATGTGATTTTAGCTTCCAAACCATGGGGTTCTGGAATGTGCTTGTTTGGAAGTATGACCAATACTAGTTTTCATAATCCTCAGCCAAGTGCTACTAATCTTCGTGCAAACATGCTTACTTGGTTAGCGGTTTGTTGCCCTCAGCCTACAATTACTGCAGTTGCGAATCCTACTGCAATTTGCGCAGGTCAATCAAGCACGCTTACAGCAGGTGGAGCTGGTGTTGGAGGTACATATACATGGCAACCAGGTGGTATGACAGGATCAGTTACTGTTGTTTCACCAACAGCTACTATCATTTATACTGTTACTGGTACAACTAGCTTAAATTGCTCTAACACAAGAACAGTACAGGTTATCGTTAATCCAATTCCTACAATCACTATTACTGCAACTCCATCATTTGTTTGTTTGGGATCTTCAACCACACTTAATTTAACTGGAGCAAACTCCTACACAACTAACCCGGGTGGTTTAGTTGGAACTCCGGTTGTAGTTTCTCCTACTGTAACAACCACATATACTGTTTCAGGAACTTCAACTGCAGGTTGTGTTGGAACAAGCACCTTACAATTACAAGTTGTACCACTTCCAACAGTAACAGCTTCCAATAACGGTCCGGTTTGCGCCGGTTCTCCTTTAAACTTATCGGTTACCACTCAGGCAACTTATACATGGTCTGGTCCTGGCGCTTTTGCTAGCAACTTACAGTTCCCAACAATTCCTGTAACCAGTTTAGCGAATAACGGACAATTCACTGTTGCTTTCACAGGAGCTGGAGGATGTTCAAACACTGCCGTAACAAACGTAGTGATCAATCCTTCTCCAACTTTGATCGTTGGAAGTAATGGTCCTGTTTGTCAAAACACTTCATTGAATTTGACTGGTTCAGGTGCATTGACCTATTTATGGAGTGGCCCATTAGGATTCACTTCTAACGTAGCCAATCCGGTGATCAATCCTGCAATGCCTGCTAACTCCGGAGTTTACTCACTGATCGGAACAGGAGTAGGAAACTGTACTGCTGTAGCCAATGTTACAGTAACAGTAAACCCTTTACCTAACGTAACTACTGGTAATCATGTAGTGTGTGAGAATTCTCCTATCAATCATTTCGCAAATGGAGCAACGAATTATGCATGGGCCGGGCCGGGAGGTTTCGTCTCCAACTTACAAAATCCCGTGATACCTATGGCATCTTTGGCTCATAACGGTCAGCATGTGGTTGTAGGAACGAGTGCTGCGGGATGTACGGCTTCAGCAATTTCCAATGTAACGGTTATAGCATTACCTACAGCAAGTATCTCTGCAAACACACCATGTGTTGGCGGAACACTTAACTTAAGCGGATCGGGTGGTTTCTCTTATTCTTGGAACGGGCCAAATGGATTCATCAGTATTTCACCATCTCCAAGCATTACTAATGTAAGTTTATTGAATGGTGGACCATATACATTGATGGTTGCATCAGGTATCTGCAGTAACACTGCAGTTTATAATGTAACGATCAACCCTCTGCCAAACCCGGTATTAAACAGTAACAGTCCTGTTTGTTCAAAAGCTACAATTTTGATCAACGGGTCGGGTGGTAATTCATACACATGGGCCGGTCCTAATAACTTCACAGGTTCAGGTGCAAACCTTATTATCTCAAACGCAAGTGTAGTTCATATCGGAACTTATACTGCAACAGCAACTGACATGAACGGATGTTCAAATACAGCAACGATAGCAGTGAATGTCAATCCACTTCCAGCGATCAGCGCTGTCGGATCTACTCTTTGTGCAACCAGAACAATTACAATGGCTGCGACAGGTGGAACAGCATACACTTGGAGCGGTCCATTAGGCTTCTCTTCAACAGCAGGAACTGTTTCTATTCCGAATGCAATGAATGAGAATAGCGGTGATTACACAATTACAGTAACAGACCTGAATGGATGCAGCAGTACCTCTTTGGTAAATGTTCACATCAATCCAACACCAGTTGTTAATCCAAGTTCAAATGCTCCATTGTGTGCAAATGAAACAATTAAATTCACGGCTAACTCTCCTTCAGGAGTTCAATACATCTGGAGTGGTCCAAATAATTTCTATAGCTTACTTCAAAATCCAACATTGAACAATGTAGGACCAGAAGCTAGTGGTTTATACACTGTAATGGTGACTGATAACATTGGCTGTACAAAAACAGAATATGTAACAGTAGTTGTAAGAAACCTTCCGGTAGTAAAAGTAACTTCTGATAAAGTTGGAGGTTGTATTCCGGTTTGTATTAACTTCAGCCAGGAAACAAACGCTACGCTTTCGCAAGTGAAGTGGGATTTTGGTAACGGCAATTTAGGAACTGGAAATACTGGAATGTCATGCTTCACAAAACCCGGTATCTATAATGTATCATCAAGTTTCGTTGATGTTTACGGATGTTCTAGCAGAGCTTACTATTCAATTGAAGCGTATCCAATTCCGGTTGCAGACTTTAATATCTCTCCTGTGAAACCTATCATCAATGAAAACGTTGAATTCTCTGATGCATCTTATAATGCAAACATTGCAGGGTGGATTTGGAGTTTCTCGAATCTGAAAGCAAATCAGATCCTGAGTACTCAAAACGTAAACATGGTTTATCCGGATGCAGGCTCCTATGCTGCTGTGTTGATCGTGACCAGCGATAAAGGTTGTAAAGACACTATCGTTAAAGAAGTGATCGTTGGAGATGATTTCGGGATCTTTGTACCGGATGCATTCTCTCCAAATGGTGACGGAGTGAACGATATCTTCCAGCCTAAGGGATTCGGAATAGCGAAATACGAACTGAACGTGTTCGATCGTTGGGGAGAAAAACTATTTGTAAGCACAGATCCAAATCAAGGATGGGACGGAAACTTCACGAAGAGAAAGAATGAGGAGGTGAAGCAGGATGTTTATGTTTGGAAGATCAAGCTGACCAACATTCACGGAAAGACAAAAGAATTGACAGGAAAAGTAACAATTCTTAAATAAGAAATAATTCTTCAGAAGACCCGGATCAGAAATGATCCGGGTTTTTTTATTGGATTTATTTCATTGCTAAGTCAATCATTTCCCTTTTTAATTTCATTAGAAGTTAAGAGACGATCAACATTATTTGTATAGAATTTTCAGTTTAAGCTATCTTATTAAAATTAAATATTGGAGAAATTATCCGAATTCATAGTGTTGTTCTTAAAAGAAAACTATAATTGAATCGATGTCGGTCTTAAGCCAGCGTTTCTTCCTGTAAGAAGAGAAATCTCTGGATCATGAAATATTTTTCGTGCTGCACCTAAATAAATCGGAAAGGGTGGTGGATCATTTCAATAGAACTTTAAGGGAGGCAGAACGCCAGAAGCTATTCAAAAGTGGCAGATTCATTCAATTGAACTGATAAGTTCTTTTGAAAGCAAGGATCGTAATTTTATATTAACGCCGGCATAGATCATGATAAGGGAAATGATCATGATAAGGTGAGAAATGTCCTTGTAATTGAACCAAACACTTATGGAAAATTTCATCGAGTGGACAGCAATTGAAAGAAAGGACACAAAGATGCCGGATGCAATTAGAGAGCTCCCCTGTTCTTTTTTAATGGGACTGATCAAATGGACCAGGAAAGAATAGGTAAGCACGATGCCGGCATGGATCTTAATCAGTAAGAAATTATTCTGAATGTAGGTAACGGCAAGTAATATAAGGATCCAGCAAATAACAAGAGAGTGAATGATTTTAGTTTTGTTTTTTTTGATGGTCGTCGAGTGATTCTGGGCAGCATTAAAACAAAAGTAGATAGCCACCAAAGAGAGACTATTCACCGAAAAGATCACCCATCTTATAAATTGATCCCCCAATTGATATTGCACGCTGTGCGCAATGGATCCCATACTGGCGCTTAGTCCGATCAATAGAAAGAACCAGGCCCAGTTCTTTGAGAGGATGCTCTTGTGTTTTACGATACTGAAGAATGCGAATAAGCAAAACAATGCAATTGTGTTATTCAGAAAAAAGGTCACAGGCTCGAACATGATCTTTCCGAAAACTGTTATGTAGGTGTGATCAAAATTCATTTTGGAGGCATAAATTTAATGAATATTTGAAACCTAAGTTCGCTCAGCGTCTTTATTTTCATCCTCTTGACCTTTCTTGAAAATACCTGTGATCTTCTCAGTGAGCTGACGCACTTTTTCGATGTTCTGTTCAAAGGCAGGAACTGTTATATCACTGATTCGTCCGGAACTTAATGCCTTACTCAATTCCGGATAGAATATGGCAAAGCTGGTGAAATCACTGTTCTTGCTCAGTGTTTTAGGGAGCGCATCAATGTGAAAGTCATAACTTACTGTTTGTTTTCTTGCACTTAAGATCAAAAACAGATCATCTTCCTTCGTGATCTTCGAAGGATCGAAATTCTCAAAATTCTCAACTTCATGGTATTTATAGATCAGCTTCTTTTTATCCCCCAGCACATAGGAAAAATCCTTCAAAGATTCCTTTTGACCATAAATTTCTGCTTCATTGCCGATCTGTTTTAATATCAGACTCATTTTTGTACTGATGCGGAAAAATCCATTTTCGAGTTCGGCATTAGGAGAAAGAAAGATCACCACTCGTTTATAAGAATTAACAGGTTGCAAGATCTTGGATATGATAACTGCTTGTTTTGATTTTGCCAATAGATTATCTGCAATACTACCGAATAGATTTGCACTTACCTGTTGGGATTTATAACTGATCAGAATATCGGTGATATTATACGCCTTCGCAGTTCGCGCAATGCCATCTACAATACTAAGATCTACTTTTTTCAAAACCTCCACTTTTTTGTCTCCACTCGAGATCTGTTCTACCGCTCCCTCGATCACTTTCTTGACAACATTGATCTTTTCATCCGCATCTTCATCGTCCTCTACAATAGATAGGGGATAGATGGGTTCAGTAGATCCTGAGTCCTTTACCATCAATGCAAGGTCGATCAGTCTTTGAATATTTTCAGGATTACTCACAGGAATTAGAATCCTTTCATTCTTTTCAGTATTCCGGTGAGATACTTCTTTTTCTTCTACTGCAATTTTTCTGGCTGCTCTTTCACTTACAAATGAACTGACCATGCAGGAAACCAGAATCAGGATGATCGTTCCGTTGATTACATTTTGATCGAAAAGACCAATATCGAAGCCAACTTTGATCACAGCCAATGTTGCAGCGGCATGCGATACGCTTAATCCGAATAAAATGTTCTTTTCATCTTTTGTGAATTTGTAGATGGTGGCTGTCATCCAGGCCGCAAAGTATTTGGTTGAAATTGCAACGACGCATAAAATACTTGCGAACACCATCGAATTGATACCCATGAAAAATAATTTCAGATCTACCAACATCCCTGCGCTGATCAAAAAGAAAGGAATGAATAATGTATTTCCAATAAACACGATCCTGTTCATGAGAATGCTGCTGTGAGGGATCACCCTATTCAATCCCAATCCAGCCAGGAAGGCACCGATGATGGGTTCCACTCCTGCAAGTTCACTTAGAAAACCCGCAATGAAGACCATGGCAAGAACATAAATGTATTGTGAGCTCGCCTGTGCTTCAATATTTCGGAAAAACCATCTGCTGATCCTTGGCAAAAGGTAAAGGGTACTGAAAACCAGAAGTCCGAGTGAAATCGTTATCCTAAGCCAAAAAGTACCGTCAAGCTCTCCAGTCACTACATTTGCAATTACACCTAACAGGATCAGCACTGCAGCATCCGTAATTATTGTTCCACCAAAAGTGATCTGTACAGCTCTGTTCTTTACTATACCCATATTGCTCACGATCGGATAACTTAACAAAGTGTGCGTGCTGAACATACTTGCAAGTAAAAGAGAGGACCAGGTAGAAAAATGAAAAACGTAAATACAGACAATATACCCGATGATGATCGGAATTAAAAAGGTTAATGCTCCAAATACTATGCTTTTATTCCTGTTGTGTTTGAATTCATGCATGTCAATTTCCAATCCTGCAAGGAACATGATATACAACAAGCCGGTTTTAGATAATAATTCAAAACTGGAAGTTGATTCAATGATATGAGTAGAATGCGGACCAATAAAAACACCTGCAAGTATAAGACCAATGATTCCCGGAATCCGAAATCGTCGGAACAAAAGTGGAGAGAATAAAATGATCAATAAGGTGAGTGCTAAGATCAGAACCGGATTCTTCAAGGGAAGATAATGGTTCAGAAATTCTTGCAGTCGCAGCAAATAAGGGCCTAATGAATCCATTTAATCTGCTTCGGTTGTTTTAAGGAAATAGCGATTGCGTGTACCACCTCGAAATAAAGTCCGAATGGTTGGAATACCAAAGTAATATTTGATCCCTGTACCGGTTGAGACGTCTTTTATGCCGGTGTTCCTGAAATTCTTATGCTCTATTCCAAAGCGAAGTTTGAATTCCGCGAAGAAACCCAGACGTTTGTACTTATACTCGTACCCAGTGCCGAAATTAAAACCGAGCCAATTAATTTTTTGAAAGGAATTGGGTGGATAGACAGCAGACACTCCTTTCGAATCATTTTTACCGGTAAAATATCCGGAAAAGGAATGATAACTGAATCCAACGATTGGGTAAAAAACAGCATTCACATTTTCAAATCGTGCCTTGAACTGGCAGTTGATCTCAACTCCGTCATATTTTAAATTATACCATTTCGGAGCAAGGTCATTCGGGAAATAATGGGTGAACTCAGCGCTGAATCGAACTACTTTGTGTGCGTCATACACCAGTTGTGTGGAAACACCCATCATTCTTTCATCTTCCTTGATGTTCTGTTCGAGAAAAAGTTCACTTCTGTTTATGCCTGCTCCAATGCTTAATTTTGCTCTTTTCGGCTTTGCCGCTTTCTGGATTGTGAAAGCAGACTGAGAAAAGAATAATTGCGTAGAAAAGCAAAAAAACAGGATGAATCTCAAGGCAGACATACTATACAAATTTAGCTTAAAATAAGGGAGACTGCAATATTTGTTAAATAGGTATTTTGACTTGGAAACATTGCCTATTTTTATAAAATGAATCGCCTCTTTCTATCACTTCTTATGGTGTTATTGATCTTCAGCGTATCATTTTCTCAGGAAAATGGCACCAAAAAGAAAGATTATATCCAGTTTTCCGGTGTTGTACTTGATCAAGATAGTTTAACTCCGATACCTTTCGCCTCCGTTGTAATAAAAGGGACAAATAGGGGGGCAAATTCAGACTTTTACGGTTTTTTCAGTCTTGTCGTAAACCCTGGAGATGAGATAGAGTTCGTTTCATTGATCCATAAAAAGCGAACCTATAAGATTGCAGACACCCTCAGGCAAAAATATTATTATGCTGTTCAGGTTCTTACAAAAGACACAATTCAGTTACCACAGGTTGAGGTTTTTCCATGGCCCAGCAAAGAAGAGTTTAAACGTGCCTTCCTTGCGCTTAATCTGAATGATACAGACATAGACAGAGCACAAAAGAATCTGGAAAGAGAAGCGATGACCTATTTGGAAAGAAATCAAACTGCGAGTGCATCTGAGAATTACAAATATGTGATGCTGGCTTATTACACTAAAGCTTATTCGTTAGGCCAATCTCCTTCAATTTCACTTTTAAATCCGTTTGCCTGGGCTCAATTCATTGATAATGTGAAGAAGGGAAAGTACAACAGCAAGAAGAAGAAAGATAAGTAAGATCTTATTTATTCACCCGTTTTTTATTCTGCCTCAATTGCTTCTTAAATGCCTTTTTTGCTTTTCGCTGATCTCTGCGATCATTCCTCGCCATTTTTGCACTTGGTTTCTGACTGGCCTTTTTCTCTAAATAGGGATTGTAGTTCCCTCTGTTTCTGCGCCATTTTCGCCAGATCTTTTTTCTTTCTTTCTTTTGCTTGAACATTTGATCCTGCTGTTGTGCAGGAAGCCTGTTCTGAAATCCGAAAAGGAAACAGACAATGAAGAATATTCTGAAAATGAATTTCATCTGATGAACAAATAACGGAGAAATAGGAAAAGGTTACGTGGAAATACCGAAACAGTTATTAACCTTTTGGATTGAATAGCTATTTAGGAGCTTTGTAAAGTGGAACAGTACTGCAGGGTTCGCCATACATGATACTTTTGACAACCGGCTTCAGCATGGCAGTCAGCTGAACATAAGCGTTTACTGGAACCAGAAAATCTCCACAGCCTTTAATGATCACCCTTGCATTCTTATATGCGGATAGGTCAAGTTTTATAAGTGCTTCGGAAAAAAGTTCTTGCTCCATTTCAGTCAGTGTTCCAAAAAAGATCTTTTTTGCGAAGGGCTCAAGGGCCAGAGTGATCAGCATAAAGGCCCAGGTTGGAACGACTGCGTCTGCACTGCAATTGAGCGCTACCAGTTTATCTTTATAAAAACTCCAGTCATTTTTACTGATGAAATCGCGAAGTTCTTTTTCTTTCAAGATCTGTTCCATGAACAAAAGCGACTTGATATCAAATACAACACGTTCACCGGGAACATAGAATTGCTCAGGATCAATAGTAATGATACCACTCTCTGCTACTTTATTTCTGATCTCATTTTCCAAATTCAATTTTCTTTTATCACATGAAGCCAAGTTCCAGCTGCGCTACCTCACTCATCATTTCCTTCTCCCAGGGTGGTTCGAATGTAAGCTTCAGATCCACTGATTTTATATCAGCCAACTTTGCCAGCTTGGAACGTACGTCTTCAGGCAGGGTTTCTGCTACCGGACAATTAGGTGATGTTAATGTCATGACCACTTTTAATTCATTCTCATCATTCAGATCCAGTTCATAGATCAATCCCAATTCCCAGATATCCACCGGGATCTCAGGATCAAAACAGGTCTTGATCTCATCTATTACCGTCTGCATTAGCTCGGTATTCTTGGTTATTATGATAGCTGCCATTTTATCTACTTAATAATAATGCTTCTGATTTCATTCTATTGATCATACTGACAAGTCCATTCGCCCGGGTAGGCGAGAGGTGTTCTTTTAATCCGATCTTATCAATGAAATCAACTTTCGTTTCAATGATATCTTTCGCCTTTTCTCCATCCAATACGCGTACCATCAATGCGATCAATCCTTTTGTTATGATCGCGTCGCTTTCTGCCTTGAAACGGATGTGGTCTCCTTCCTTTTCTGATTTCAGCCAAACGCGGCTCTGACATCCTTTTATCAAACTGTCTTCAGTTTTATCTTTTTCCTCAATCAGGGGTAAACTTCTTCCAAGATCAATGATGTGCTGGTATTTCGATTCCCAGTCATCTCCGAATAACTCAAATTCTTCAATTATCTCTTTTTCCTTTTCTGCGATACTCATCATCCAAGCATTTTAATGGTCTTCTTCAATTTATCAATGAAAATATCGATCTCTTCTTTTCGGTTATACAGGGCAAAGGAGATTCTAACGGTTCCGGGAATACCGAGCAGTTCCATTAATGGCTGGGTGCAATGGTGTCCTGTTCTAACGGCGATGCCATATTTATCCAACAAGGTTCCTACATCAAATGGATGTTGTTTTTTTACGTTGAATGATATTACTCCGGCTTTATTCTCTGATCTTCCGTATTGTTCAATTTCTTCCAATTCCGAAAGTTTCATTTGCGCATACCGGGTCAATTCATGTTCATGTTTCGCGATGGATTGCATCCCTATTTCAGTCATGTATTTCACTGCTGCATCAAATCCAATGACTCCTTCAATATTCGGAGTTCCTGCTTCGAAGCGAAGTGCACCTTCTGCAAAAACGGTCTCATGGAAAGTAACTGTTTTGATTGTTCCTCCACCCGGACTAGAAACAGGTAATTCTTTCAGCCATTTCTTGCTCATGTAAAGTATTCCGGTTCCGGTTGGTCCGTACATTTTGTGTGCACTGCAGGCAAAAAAATCAGGATCCAGTTCTTTGAGATCGACTTTCATGTGGGGCGCAGATTGTGCACCGTCAACAAAAAAGATCAAATTGTGTTTTCTTGCGAAATCTTTAATGACCTTCAGGTCCGAAATCAACCCTAGTGTATTAGAGACATGCGCAACGGAGATCACTTTCGTTTTTTCAGTTATCAACGATTCCAGTGTTTTCAGGTCAAGTGATTGATCTGCTGTTAAAGGAATGATCTTTAATTTTCCTTTATTTTCTTTTGCCCATAACTGCCAGGGTAGAATATTGGAGTGATGTTCATAGGAAGAAAGGATGATCTCGTCGCCTTCTTTGAGAATTCCCTTTGCTAAAGAATTAACAGCGAGATTCACAGAAGCAGTTGTACCTGAGGTAAAGATCAATTGTTGTGGATCTTCGATGTGAAAGAAATCTGCAATATTTTTTCTTGAATTTTCAAATGCCACCGAGGCTTCGCGACTCATGGTATGTACGCCACGATGTATATTAGCATTGTAATTAGAATAATATTCATAGATCCTTTGAAGAACTTGAACAGGCTTCTGCGTTGTAGCTCCATTGTCAAAATAGATCAGGGGGCTGTTATTCACCTTCCTTTTCAGAATTGGAAAATCGTCAATGTAGGACGAAAATTCTTTTGTATGGAGGATTTTTTCCAATGTCGGTTAATTAAGTCCAAGTCTGTTCTCTATCTCTTCTTTGACCCCTTCAATTCCTATCTTTTCAAGTACTTCTCCGGCGAAGGCGTTGAGTAAAAGTTTATTTGCATTCTCTCTGCTGATCCCTCTTGCATTCAGATAGAACATGGCTGATTCATCGATCTTTCCGGTAGAAGTTCCGTGAGAGCATTTCACATCGTCGGCATAGATCTCCAGCTGTGGTTTTGTATTCACTGTTCCATCATCACTTAATAGAATATTTTTGCTGCTTTGATACGCATTCGTTTTCTGAGCGTCTTTTCTTACATAGATCTTGCCATTGAAAACACCGGTACTCTTGTCATCTACAACTCCTTTATACAATTCATGACTCTCGCAGTTAGGCTTTTGGTGATCCATTAAAGTGTGATTGTCGACTAGTTGTTCTCCTTTGGTAAGAAACAAACCATTCAGATGTGTTTCGCAATACTCACCATTCATCAATACCTGATGATTATTCCTAACTACTGAACCACTCAAGGTTAGTGTACTATTGTGATAATATCCTTTTTTGTCTACTCGGATATGATTGTTGTTGACCGAAAAACCATTTTGCTTTTCATCCTGAATAGTAACGGTGCGCAGGATCGCAGACTCGTAAACGATCTTTTCACTGAGATAATTACTGAATATGGATTCTTTTGAGAAATTCAAATGTTCTTCGATCAGATCGAGTTGGGAACCGGAGACAACTTCTATCAGATTACGTGGATTGATGAATGATGCTTTTTCTGCTGTGCTGATATAAAAAACACGAACTGTCTTGTTTGAAGAACTCTTACCTGCATGTAAATAAAATCCATCACCTGCATAGGCTGTGTTCAATGCGATGAATGGATCAGTTGAAGGATCTGCAACGGAGGTAATCTTGCCGAGATGTTCAGATGGCAGATCACTTAGTTTGCATAGAAACATTTCTTTTTCATTGACTTTATCGCTGATGCCGGGCTCATAATTACCATTCACCACAAAAATATTGATGGCATCTTTCTTTTTGATCTTCTTCGAATCAAATTCATTTGACCTTATTTCCTTTAAGTCACTGAATTTTTTACGGATCACAGAGTCAAGATCACAATATTTATACTCTTCCTGTTTTTTTCCGGGAAGTCCGTTCTTCTCAAGATAAGAAAGTGCTTTAGAAAGTGCATCATTGCCAATGAATGATACCTTGCCAGAGCTTAGAGTTAAAAAATCGGTCAGTGATTTTGCGGTATTTGTTTTTTCAGCGATCATCATCTGGATTAATTAAACAGTGGCATCAAATTCTTTTTTGATCTCTTCGTACCCTTTGGCTTCCAACTCAAGCGCAAGTTCCTTTCCACCGCTTTTTACGATCTTTCCTTTGTATAAAATATGTACGAAATCAGGAACAATGTGATCGAGTAATCGTTGGTAGTGTGTGATCACGATATAGGCATTGTTCTTGGTTCTTAATGCATTTACGCCTTTAGCAACAATGCGAAGGGCATCAATGTCCAAGCCTGAATCAGTTTCGTCGAGAATAGCAAGTTTTGGTTCCAGCATAGCCATCTGAAAGATCTCATTTCTTTTTTTCTCTCCTCCGCTGAATCCTTCATTTACGCTTCTGTTAGCCAGTTTTCCGTCAAGCTCTACAAGTTTTTGTTTTTCCTTGACCATCTCCAGAAAATCTTTGGCGCTGACAGGTTCTCTTCCTTCATAGATCCGCTTTTCTGCTAGTGCAGTTTTAAGAAAATTAATATTACTCACTCCCGGAATCTCAACCGGATATTGAAAGGCAAGAAACAAACCTTCTTTGGCACGGACATCCGCATCCATTTCAAGAAGATCTTTTCCATTAAAAATAACTTCTCCCTCTGTTACTTCGTAATCTTCTTTACCGGCAAGCACACTTGAGAGTGTAGATTTTCCGGAACCATTCGGCCCCATGATTGCATGGATCTCTCCGGCTTTTACTTCCAGGTCAATTCCTCTTAGTATCTCTTTTCCCTCTACAGAGGCATGTAAGTTTTTAATTTTGATCATTGTTCTTCGAGTTGACTATTAACAAACAAAAGATTTCAATTTAACAGGAACCTGATGAGTTTGTTTATTGTTGTTTTTTTGTATTCGATTTATTTATTCTTTATTAACCTACGCTTCCTTCTAATGAGATGGCAAGTAACTTTTGTGCTTCTACTGCAAATTCCATTGGTAATTTATTCAATACTTCTTTGCAATATCCGTTCACGATCAAGCCAACGGCTTTTTCCGTATCCAATCCTCTTTGTTTGCAATAGAATAATTGATCTTCGCCAATTTTACTGGTGGTTGCCTCGTGCTCAACAACAGCTGTTTTATCTTTGATCTCAATGTAGGGAAAAGTATGTGCGCCACATTTATCTCCCATTAAAAGAGAATCACATTGTGAAAAATTACGTGCGTTCTTTGCTCCTTTTCTGATCTGCACCAATCCTCTGTAACTATTGTTGCTGTAGCCTGCAGAAATTCCTTTTGAGATGATGGTAGAACGCGTGTTCTTTCCAATGTGGATCATTTTAGTTCCGGTATCTGCTTCCTGTTTGTTATTGGTAACTGCAACAGAATAAAATTCTCCAATACTGTTATTGCCTTTAAGAATAACGGAAGGATATTTCCAGGTGATCGCCGAACCTGTTTCTACCTGTGTCCATGAGATCTTGGAATCATCTTCTAAACAGATCCCTCTTTTCGTAACAAAATTATAGATACCTCCAATCCCATTTTTATCGCCGGGATACCAGTTTTGAACGGTGCTGTATTTTACTTCTGCATTTTTATGCGCTATTATCTCAACTACTGCGGCGTGCAATTGATTTTCATCACGCTGTGGAGCAGTGCAGCCTTCTAGATAAGAGACATAAGACCCTTCGTCGGCTACGATCAGTGTTCTTTCGAATTGTCCGGTGCCACTTGCATTGATCCTGAAATAAGTACTTAATTCCATTGGACAGCGCACACCTTTTGGAATGTAACAGAATGAACCATCACTGAAAACAGCACTGTTTAGAGCGGAAAAATAATTGTCAGTTGCAGGAACAACCATGCCCATGTATTTTTTTATAAGCTCGGGATGTTCTTGTACCGCTTCACTGAATGAACAAAAGATGACTCCTTTTTCTGCGAGTGTTTCCCTGAAAGTTGTTTTCACAGAAATACTGTCGAACACTGCATCTACCGCAATGTTTGAATTCACGCCGGTCAGACGTTTTTGCTCCTCGAGAGAGATGCCTAATTTTTCGAATGTCTTCAATAATTCTGGATCAACTTCGTCGAGACTTTTTAGTTCCGGTTTTTTCTTTGGGGCCGAATAATAAGAAATACCTTGATAGTTAATTTTAGGATAGGGAATGTGAGCCCAGTTATCAGGCTCTTTCATGGTAAGCCAGGCTCGGTAAGCCTTCAAGCGAAATTCAAGAAGCCAGTCCGGTTCATTTTTTTTCTTGCTCAGTGCCCGTACCACATTCTCATTCAAGCCGGGTTCAAAAGTATCGGAATCGATATCCGTTGTGAATCCCCACTTATATTCATTTTGAATATGTTCTTCCAGAAAGTCCTTACTCATTTTAATTTTTTATTTAATTCTTAAACTGAAAAGGATTCTCCACATCCACATGTTCTGTTGGCATTCGGATTTTTAAAGACAAAACCTTTTCCGTTCAGACCTCCGCTGTATTCCAGCTCTGTGCCAACTAGGTAAAGAAAACTTTTGCGATCAACCACAATTTTAATTCCTTTATCTTCAAATTGCTGATCGCCGTCTTTAAGTACATTGTCAAACTCCAGTTTATAAGAAAGACCGCTGCACCCACCACCTTCAACGCCCACTCGAATAAATGTGCCCTCGGGTTTATGGTCTGCTTTCATTAATTCTAAGGCGTGGCTCTTGGCATTTTCACTAACTGTTATCATATTGTATTGAATATCAATAATATATATACTTTCCTTAATTAGAATTATTCTAATTTGAATACAAAAATACCGTAAATATGGTAGAATTTCAAATTTTTAAACGATAAATAAGGTGAAAATGCACATGATATTGATTAGCCTTTCTAAGTCGTCAAAAGTCGAACTTTGAAGATGAACTGACTGTTACTATCCTATTGCTAATTAACATCGTAATGGTAATAAAAGGAGAAGAATGAAAAATCAAACCTTTTTTATTTAGATACCTTCATTTTTTAATACATGCAAAAACGAATTTTTATACTTTTTTTCTTTTTTCTTTATCGTTTTGCATCTGCACAAACCGACACATTGACCATTTATTATGTTCTTGATCCTCCTTTCGCGATCAATGACAAGGGAAATATTACGGGAATAGAAATTGAGATCATGAATGAGTATTGTTCATGGTTAAAGATCAAGAAAGGAATGAATCTGACCGTTCAGATGAGATCATTTTCCGGACCGGAAGAACTTTTGAATTCAACAAAGGTATCTTCCAAAAAGACAATTGCCATTGGTGGTATGATTGCGAATTCATCCAAATTAAAAGAAATTGAATATACCTCTCCTTACCTGAAGAACGTAGCTTTTTGTATCACAAACGGAAATGCTCCTGATATTAAAACCAAGACTGCCGGTGATGTAGTGAAGACACTTGGAAGTATGACGGCACTGACCACCCCTTCTACCAATCTTGCTGCTTATGTTTCTGAATTAAAGAAAACATTCATCAATGACCTTAAAGTAAAGGAAATGAGTGATCAGGTGAAGATCCTGGATGAGGTTGCAAAAAACGTATTAACCTTCGCCTATGTGGAGGCGGTGGAATTCTGGTTTTATCTAAAGAACAATCCACAAAAATTTCTGAAAATGCAGAAACCGCTTAATCAGGATAAGGAATTGCTTGCATGTGTTATTCCCAAGGGATCGCCTCATAAAGCATTGTTCAATGAATTCTTTTCTGGTCCGGGCGGATTCAAGACGCAAAAGAATTACCGCATGCTTCTTGAAAAATACCTGGGTTCTTATATGACACAAAATATGGCGATCAACTGATCCTTTTTTCTTTGAAGAAATTTCAGATTCATTCAGATTAGCCATAACTTCGCATAACTGTAATTACAAAAAATGATCTCTATAGGAAAAACACTCATCAGCCAGGATTTGATCGATAAAAAATTCGTCTGCGATCTCAACGCCTGTAAAGGTGCTTGTTGTGTGGCAGGAGACAGTGGCGCTCCTTTAGATAAAGATGAATTGGAAATTCTTGAATCTGTGGTGGAGAAAGTGAAACCTTTCATGGTGAAAAAGGGAATAAAAGCAATTGAAAAGAACGGAGCCTGGGTAAAAGACAGCGATGGAGATTACACAACTACACTGGTCAGTGAAGGTGCTGAATGTGCTTTTGTTTATTTTGATGAGAATAGAACTGCAAAATGTGCGATCGAAAAAGCGCATGCAGAAGGGATCATTGACTGGCAGAAGCCAATCAGTTGTCACTTGTATCCCGTACGCATCACTAAACACAGAAACTACGATGCGGTTAATTACAGCAAATGGGATATTTGTAAACCTGCCTGTGAATGTGGTGCAAAACTGGATGTACCTGTCTATAAATTTCTGAAAGCACCCTTGATCCGAAAATATGGTAAGGATTGGTACAAACAATTAGAACAAAGTGCAAAGCTGTTGATGAAAAAAGAGAAATGAAAAAAACAAAGATACTGATCACCGGATCCAACGGACTGCTCGGACAAAAGCTTGTGTATAAACTACGCAATAGGGAAGATGTGATTTGCATAGCAACTGCGAGGGGAGATAACCGACTTATCAAGCAGGATGGTTATGTGTATGAATCATTGGACATAACAGATCTGAAAAATGTGCAGGAAGTTTTCACAAAACACTTGCCCGATGTGATCATCAATACGGCGGCAATGACAAATGTTGATGCTTGTGAAACAGAAAAAGAATTATGCATTTCGATGAATGTAACAGCCGTAGAGCATCAGGTGAAGACACTGGAGAATTTACAGAACAAAAGAAAAGACTATCATCCTCATTTTCTTCATTTAAGTACTGATTTTATTTTTGACGGGACTCATGGTCCTCTTGATGAAAGTGAGAAACCAAATCCACTGAGTTTTTACGGAGAAAGCAAACTGTCAGCAGAAAAGATCACGCAGGCATCACAATTAAGCTGGGCCATTGCAAGAACTGTTCTCGTTTTTGGAATAGTAGATAATATGAGCAGAAGCAATATTGTGTTATGGGTGAAGTCAAATCTGGAACAAGGAAAAAAGATCAATGTTGTGGATGATCAGTTCAGAACACCAACATTGGCCGAAGATCTCGCAGATGGCTGTATTCTCATTGCAATGAAAAGAGCAAAAGGGATCTACAATATTTCAGGAAAGAACTTTTACAGCATTCTTGAATTGGCACAAAAGGTAGCCGATTATTATAAACTGGATAAAAGTCTCATTAATCCCAGTAAAAGTTCCGACATCAAGCAACCTGCCAAACGCCCACCTGTTACCGGATTCATCATTGACAAGGCTATTAATGATCTAGGATATGCACCTCATACCTTTGAAGAAGGAATAAAAATGATGGAAGAACAGATCAAGGCAATGAATGCCTGAGTTTCTTGTGTTTTTTTGGCAATCTCTTTACAATAGATGGTTAATATCTTACGTTCTTCAGAAAAATGCTGATTCTCTTATTCCTTAACTTTCGTTCTCAATTGAATTAGGTGGCAAGCGGAATTAAAAAACTGGCAGGACAAACTGTAATTTACGGCTTCGGAACAATCTTCCCGCGTTTCCTGAATTATTTACTCACGCCAATCCTTACTCGTGCTTTTTTACCGGAAGAATACGGCATCAACAGTGAGCTGTTCGCATACATTTCTTTTCTTAATATTATTTTCACTTATGGAATGGAGACCACATTCTTCAATTTCAATTCCAAATTAGAGAACAAACAGGAAGTCTACAGCACTGCACTAATCTCTCTCATTTGTTCTTCTGTTGTTTTAAGTTTGCTTCTCTTTTTATTCTCCTCCGTGATCGCAGGCGCGTTGTCCACACCCAATGCCGTTTACCCGATTAAATTCATTACCTGGAGTATTCTCATTATTGCTGTTGATGCAATTGCTGCAATTCCTTTCGCAAAACTGAGAGCAGAGAATAAAGCAATTAAATTCTCACTTCTCAAACTTTTTAATGTGATCATTAATTTTGGATTAACGGTCTTCTTTGTTGTTTACTGCAAGAAAGCCTATGATTCACAGGCGCAGAATTTTTTCTCATCCATGTATGATCCGCAAATCGGGATCGGATATGTATTTCTCGCCACATTGATCGCCAATGTGCTCACGGTTCTCTTGCTGAGCAAGGAGATCTTTTCCATTCAACTCAATCTGAATACAGAACTTTTGAAAGAAATGCTTCGTTACACCTGGCCTTTGATAATACTGGGTTTGGCGGGAATGGTGAACGAAACACTGGATCGGATCATATTGAAAAAACTGATGATCGATAAATCAGAAGCACAGATCGCGCAGGGAATTTATGGGGCTTGTTACAAAATAGCGATCCTTATGACCATTTTCATACAGGCATTTCGTTTTGCTGCGGAACCTTTCTTCTTTGGAAAATCAAAGGAGAAGGATTCGAAAAAAAGTTACGCACTCATCATGAAGTACTTCATTATTTTTTGTCTTTTTCTCTTCCTTGGAACCATATTGAATCTTGACTGGATAAAATACCTGGTGGATGAACCGTATTGGTCCGGATTGAAAGTTGTTCCCATCCTTCTTCTTGCCAACCTTTGTCTTGGTATTGTATATAATTTATCCATTTGGTACAAACTTAGTTCGCAGACTAAATTTGGTGCCATCATCGCGATATCAGGCGCTGTAATTACGATTGTCATCAATGTTATTTTTGTGCCCAAGTTTTCCTACATGGCCTGTGCCTGGGCAACTCTTGCAGCATATGGAGGTATGATGATCCTTTCCTATATTTTAGGCCAAAAACATTTTCCTATTAAATACAATATCAGGGCTATAAGCGTATACACCATTTTAGCATTGGGTTTTTATGCTCTTTCTTTCACCTATTCATCAATGGATAGTTTTGTTGGACGTGTTTCTTTGAATAATTTGTTGGTAATCTTGTTTGCCTTTATCGTGTATAAACTGGAAGTTGGTACTATTAAAAAACTAAGAGCCCATGCTGCAAGTGAAAGTGATCAATCAAAGCAAACACCCGCTTCCTGAGTATGCAACTGCTCTGGCTGCAGGTTTAGATCTGAAAGCCAATATTTCTTCTCCAATCATTTTAAAACCATTGCAAAGACAATTAGTCCCAACAGGATTATTCATTCAATTGCCGGAAAGTTTTGAGGCACAGGTCAGACCCAGAAGTGGATTGGCCTATAAGAATGGAATTACCGTTCTTAATTCACCTGGAACGATCGATGCTGATTACAGAGGTGAAGTGAAAGTGCTGCTTGTGAATTTATCTGACTCCGAATTTATTATTAATGATGGAGAAAGAATTGCACAAATGGTGATCGCAAAGCATGAACAGATCAATTGGGAGCAGGTAGAGGTCTTGGATGAAAGTGACAGAGGTGCGGGTGGTTTTGGAAGTACCGGTAAAAAATAGTTTTTGAAAAAGTGTTAAGGAAAGAGATCCTGAATTATTTATTTATTGTAAGCGGGAGTTTTCTGCTTGCCGTCGGCGTTGTTGCTTTTTTAAGCCCAAATAATATTGCAACAGGAGGCACAGCTGGTCTTGCGATTGTTCTTCATCATGTGATCGATCTTCCCATTGGTATTTGGATGGGCTTGATCAACGTCCCGCTTGTTCTCATCAGTTTTAAATATCTCGGTAAGCAATTTGCGTTCAAGACCATTTTATGTATTCTTTGTATCGCCATATTTGTAGATCTCCTTGCTGAGGTCATAAAACTTCAAGCTTTCAGTAAAGAATTGTTACTTGCCACACTCTATGGTGGAATTTGCATAGGTACAGGCCTGGGCTTGATCTTCAAGGGTGGAGCATCAGCCGGAGGTGCTACGATCATAGCCAGATTGATCACATCACGTACATCCATAAAGACCAGCACAGTTATTCTTATTCTGGACGGAATCGTTATTGTATCAGCCGGAATTGTTTTCAAGAGCATTGAACTTTCACTCTGGAGCATGATCGGAATCTACGCTTCCACCAAACTGATCGATGTGGTTCTTATCGGTGCGCCAACACAGAAGATCGTTCACATTTCTTCACTCAAGAATTTGAATGAATTGAGTAAAATGGTTTTTGATAATATGGGTATTAGCGGCACTATTGTTAAAGGGGAGGACATCAGTGGAAAAGAACACAAGGATATCATTTTTCTTATGATCGATAAGAATCGTTTGACTACATTGAAACAATTGGTTCATCAGTATGATGATGAGGTGAAAATGATCGTGATGGAGGCTGCTGAGATCCTCGGAAAATAGATCTGAATCAAAAGATCAAAGTGCAATCACTCCCCACATTCTGCCGGTTTTCCCTTTGTCTCTTCTGTAACTGAAAAAGTCATCTTCAAAAGTACATCGGTTCATGACCCAGATATTCTCTTTCGGGATCCCATATTCTACCAGAACAAATAGATTAGAGGCAGCGAGATCGATGTATTTTCCTTCGACAATTCTTTCAGGAAATCCTTCTTTCCAGAATTGTTCAATGACTTCAGCTCCAACTTCAAAATTCTTTTGGCAAATTCCCTGTCCGATCGCAACTTGTATTTGATCCGGTTCAGCACCAAGTTGTATCATCGCTTCCACTGTTTTAGCTGCAATTCTTCCTACGGTTCCTCTCCATCCGGCATGTGCTGCACCAATGACCTGATTTTTTTCATCATAGAACAAAATAGGATAACAGTCTGCCACGCTGACAGCCAGAACTAAACCTTTTTCATTGCTCACCAAAGCATCTCCTGTTTGCTTGCCGGCCTTTGCGATCTGAACGGTTGTACCGTGTACCTGATGAAGATGACAGAGCTGGTCCATAGAAGCACCGATCTTTTTTAAAGATAGGATCCTGTTCTTAAGAATATTCTCATCGCTGTCTTCACTTCCTCCTAAGTTCAGTGAAGAAAAATTTTCAGAAGAAACTCCTCCATGTCTCGTAGAGAAGCCATGTGTACAATGAATATTGGGAGACCTAAGCCACATAAGATTTTTATTCGTATACTAACGATGTAAAGAAGATCGGCAAATTGATCTTAATGACAAAACGATCTTATTTCTTTAATGAATATAACTCAGCTTCATCATATTCGTACGTCCTTTTTCTTTCATCGGCATACTGGCAATATTGATCACCAGATCATCATCTTTTACGAATCCCTCTTTCTTGATGTATGATTTCAGATCATTGATCGTCTCGTCGGTACTCTCGTATTTATCGTAATAGAATCCTCTGATTCCCCACACAAGACTCAGCGTGGTAAGCAGTGATTTATTATCGGTGAAGATAAAGAGATGTGCTTTTGGACGATGACTTGAAAGTTTAAATGCCGTGTAACCGCTGTTCGTCATACTGATGATAGCTTGCGCTCCTGCATGATGTGCAAGAGAACAGGCATTGTAACAAATGCTATCTGTAATATAAGTGATGGTTTTGATCTGTGGTGTATGTTCTTTGTAAAAGATACTGTCCAGGTTCTCCACTTCTGTAATGATCTTTCTCATCATTTCGATGACTTTTGCAGGATATTTTCCTACAGAAGTTTCAGCACTCAACATCACGGCATCGGCTCCATCCATCACCGCATTGGCAACGTCGTTCACTTCCGCACGGGTGGGAGTGTAGCTGGTGATCATACTTTCCATCATCTGTGTAGCAATGATAACAGGTTTGCCTATCTGAACACATTTTTGCACGATCATTTTCTGAAGCAGAGGAACTTGTTCCATTGGTAATTCAACTCCCAGGTCACCACGGGCAACCATTACCCCATCACTCACATCAATTATGTTATCGATTTCTCTAATGGCTTCCGGCTTTTCTATCTTTGCAATTACCTTGGCTCTTTTGTTCTTGTTCCGGATGATCTCTTTCAGATCGACCACATCTGTTACACTTCTTACAAAAGACAATCCTATCCAGTCAAAATCACAATCCAATGCAAAATTAAGATCGCGAATGTCTTTTACCGTTAAACTGGGAAGTGAGATCTTGGTATTAGGCAGATTCACGCCTTTTTTTGAGGATAGATCTCCACCAACTGTAATCACGCATCTTACCAGATCTTTTCCATTCGTTTCAGCTACTTTCAATTGAATTCTTCCATCATCAAGCAAAACTGTTTCTCCTACGTTTACGTCCTGAGGAAATTGCGGATAGGTAATATAAACCTGCTCTTCCGTTCCTTCACATTCTTTTGTTGTGATGCTGATGTAATTTCCGGCAACAAGCGTGGCTTTGTTATTTTTCATGACACCAATGCGAAGTTTTGGTCCTTGAAGATCGGCCAGAATTCCAACATGTCGGTTCAGTTTTTTATTTAGTGTATGAATATTATTTACGATGTGATTGATCGCCTCATAATCTCCATGCGAAAAATTGATGCGGCAAATATCCAATCCTTCTTTGAACATGGCCTCCAGTACTTCAATGTTTTCAGTAGCCGGACCCATGGTGGCAACGATCTTTGTTCTGTTGAAATGACTCATAAGTAAATTCTAATAAGCTTCTAAGTTAGTCAAAAGCTTCCTTTGTTAGTTAAGCCTGTAATATTTTATTTGGAATTGTTCTACAGTTGAACAGTTGCACAGCCCTTGTATTCTTTGCTCTTGTATTTAAGGAGGATACTTCTTTCCCTCTTTTCTCCACTGGCTTCTTCCGTACAGGCCTCTTGCTTAACAAGTATCTGAATCTTTTCTTTTGGAGATTCTTTGGTCGTAACTTCTGTTTTAAACTCGGAAACATCCAGCTTACTGAAATCATGTTTCAAATTTAGCTTTATCTCATCATGATCCAGAGAAATGGCTGCCGAGTCCCAATAAAATTCGGCATACCAGCCGGGTTCACTTCCTCTGGCGATCATCAGTGGTTTTAAGATCTCGGGAAATGAATCTTTTACAGTGACCTCTGTTTTTGATGAATCCGGATTTTGTAATTTGTTTTCTGCTTCCTCCTGTTTTTCGGAACAAGAAAGAAGGAAAAGGAATGAGAGGGTGATGAGAATATTTTTCATTCTCCTATCCTTATTTTTTTCTGCTCAAAACTTTTTCAGTTGCTGCAATGATGTTGACGCTATCTAATCCGTATTTCGTCATCAACTCATCTGGCGTACCACTCTCGCCAAAAGAATCGTTCACGGCAACAAATTCCTGAGGTACGGGAGACTTTCTGGCTAATAATTGAGCAACGCTGTCACCTAAACCCCCATTCATTTGATGTTCTTCTGCAGTCACAACACATTTTGTTTTAGCAACAGATTTTAAGATCGCAGCTTCGTCCAATGGTTTGATTGTATGAATATTGATGATCTCTGCACTGATCCCTTTCTCTGCTAATTTCTCACCAGCTTCAATGGCCTTCCATACCAAATGCCCTGTAGCAATAATGGTCACATCAGTTCCTTCATTCAGCATCACAGCTTTTCCGATCTCAAAATTTTGATCTGCCGGTGTAAAATTAGGTACACTCGGACGACCAAAGCGTAGGTAAACCGGACCATGGTGTTTCGCAATGGCTATAGTAGCTGCTTTGGTTTGATTGTAATCGCAAGGATTGATCACCACCATTCCGGGTAACATTTTCATTAATCCAATATCTTCCAGTATTTGATGAGTGGCTCCGTCTTCTCCTAATGTAAGTCCGGCATGGGAAGCACAGATCTTCACATTCTTATCCGAATAGGCAACGCTTTGTCTGATCTGATCATAAACTCTTCCTGTACTGAAATTGGCAAAAGTTCCGGTGAAAGGAATCTTACCTCCTATGGTCAATCCGGCTGCAATTCCGATCATATTCGCTTCTGCAATTCCAATTTGAAAAAAGCGTTCTGGATGTGCTTTTTCAAAAGCATCCATTTTTAAAGAGCCGGTCAGATCAGCGCATAAGGCCACTACATTTTCATTCGTCTTTCCTAATTCGGACAGACCTGCTCCAAATCCTGATCGTGTGTCTTTTTTCTCGGTGTAAGTATATTTTTTCATTTTAATAAAGCTTAATGGTTAGTTGTGTTCCCGGTTTTACTTCAAAGTTTTTTTCTATTGATTTTGTTGTTTCTTTTTCGTGTTGATTTCTGTAAACTGCTTTGTAAGTTCCGGGTTGTAAATATATGATTTCGTTTTGTAAAGCGGGATTAAGGTTACAAACCCAGGTCACCGTTTTTCCATCATCGGTGTAAACACTTCCACTTCCAAGACTGGTTCTGGCGAATAAAACAGTTCCACTGGCTGGAATCTTAATGGAATTGGTGCTGCTTTGTTTTATTTCTACATCTTTCAAGTAGATTCGGGGCAAAGTGAGTATTTCCAGATCATACTTTCCGATGATGTATTTTTCTGTCTTGCCAAAGTCATGCACGTTCAAAGTTTTCATTTCCCCTTTTTTTCTTACGATGCTTGTTGGGAAATATTTACTGAGTGGACCATCGATCTCCATCCTCAAAAAACCTTGTGGCGCATCCAATGGGATCACATTGTGTTTTCCTTTTATGATGCTAATATTCTTTTTTTCTTGAGGTGGAATGGTATGAACAAAAAGATCGTATTTCAGATCAGGATCGAGTACAAGTGTATCCGGATTGCCCCGGTGATTGATGGTGTGCAGGTAATTGTATTTTACATTGTTCGTCCCTGCTTCGTAAAAGGTCATATCCACATCCGTTTCACTCGGTTTTTTTGTAATATCGAGCAGATCAACTTGTACAGTTGTTTGCGTTAAGGCTTCTGTGATCACCAGTTTAAGTACATCTTTAAAATTTGCCTCGTTGCTGACATCATAGAATTTTCCCATGCAACCGAAAATGTCTGCGAATTTCACATCCAGTCCAACACCAATGACAAAGGGTCTTAGAAAAATTCCTTTTTTCTGTAATTCAATACTTACCTGACAAGGATTGCCCTGACATTCTTCAATTCCGTCGGTGATAAGGATAACAATATTCCGAACACCTCCTTTGGGCGTAAAGTCATTGGTGCATTCTCCCAATGAAAAAGCGATAGGCGTGGTGCCCAATGGTTCAAGTTTATTGATCCTTTGTTTTATTTTGAGGTAATTGGATGAAGCTGGTCCAAAAGGGACTTCCAATTTACTGTCCTTGCAATTTCTTTCTTTAAAGGAAGTGGTGTGACCATAGCAGCGAAGTGCAAGTTCCAGATTGGGATAATTTTTAAGGCTGTCTAAAAATTCACCCATTACTCTTTTCGCTATTTCTATTTTAGGGACAGGACTATTCCATCCTGCATACATACTATAGGAATCATCGAAAATAAAGAGGACGCGATTGGTAACTTGAGCAAATGTTGAATGTTGAATTGAAAATACTAAATGAAGAAACAGAAGAATTTTAAAGACTCCGCTTTTATTAGGAACAATATTCATTTAACATTTATCATTTAGAATTTTGCATTAATAATCTCCAATAGTAACTGGAAGCTGAGCCAATGCTTTTTCCAATTGCTCATCATTAGGAGCAGAACCATGCCATTTGTGCGTTCCCATCATGTAATCCACGCCCATTCCCATTTCGGTTCTCATTAAGATCATGACCGGCTTACCTTTCCCACACAATTTTTTTGCTTCCTCTAAGGATTGAATAACAGAAGTAAGATCATTACCTTTCGGATTTTCAAGTACTGTCCAGCCGAATGCTTCAAACTTTGCCTTTAAATTTCCAAGTGATAGAACTTTCTCAACATCTCCGTCAATTTGTCTTCCGTTGTAATCAATTGTGGAAATGATATTATCTACTTTGTTTGCACTTGCATACATGGCAGCTTCCCAGATCTGTCCCTCTTGTAATTCGCCATCTCCATGAAGAGAAAAAACAAAATTACTATCCTTGTTCAATTTTTTAGCAAGAGCAGCACCAATAGCAACACTTAATCCTTGGCCAAGTGAACCGCTGGCAACTCGCACGCCCGGTAAGCCCTCATGCGTAGTTGGGTGCCCTTGTAAACGGGTATTTAATTTTCTAAACGTTTTCAATTCGGAAACAGGAAAGTAACCACTTCTTGCCAAGACACTGTAAAATACGGGAGAGATGTGGCCGTTACTGAGAAAGAAAAGATCTTCGTTCTTTCCATCCATTTTAAAATTAGCAGGATCGTGTTTCAGGATCACTTTGTAAAGTGCCACCAAGTATTCCACACAGCCTAAGGATCCTCCCGGGTGACCGGAGCTTACTGCGTGTACCATTCTTACTATATCCCTTCTTACCTGTGTGCATAATGATTGCAGTGATTCTGTAGCTTGCATATTTTTAAATTGAGATTTTAAAATTACCCTTAATAATTGTCACCAAAAATCTTTGTTAAAAAACAAGCCGTGATGTTAAAAACTCCAAAGGAGGCTTTCACTTTATTTAAGAGTAAAAACGCTTAGTTTGAGTATATTTGCCTTCTTAAATCTGAAAAGGAATGGATGGCTTGATGAGGAAGCAGCTTTTTTTCTGATACAGGCTTAAGTCTTAGTAAGTTGAAATATAAAATAGATTAGAGTTTATGGCCCTGAAATGTGGTATAGTAGGTTTGCCCAATGTAGGTAAATCAACCTTGTTTAATTGTTTGAGCAATGCAAAAGCTCAGGCTGCTAATTTTCCTTTTTGTACGATCGATCCGAATGTTGGAACGACCACCGTGCCGGATGAACGATTGAATAAATTAGCGGACCTGGTAAAGCCGGAAAAGATCCTTCCTACCACTGTAGAGATCGTGGATATTGCAGGATTGGTGAAAGGAGCAAGCAAAGGCGAAGGTTTGGGAAATAAATTCCTGGGAAATATTCGTGAATGCAATGCCATTCTTCATGTATTGCGTTGTTTTGATGATCCCAATGTGGTGCATGTTGACGGAAGTGTGAATCCGGTAAGAGATAAAGAGATCATTGATACCGAATTGCAATTGAAAGATTTGGAGAGTGTGGAAGTCAAGATCAAAAAGTTTGAGAAACTAGCCAAGACCGGAACAGACAAGGAAGCTGTAAAAACATACAATGCAGCCATGAAGGTAAAAACGGCATTGGAAGCAGGTAAATCGGCAAGAGCTGCAGGATTGGAAGAGAACGAATTGCCTTATATAGAAGATCTGCATTTGCTTACCATCAAGCCTGTTTTATACGTATGTAACGTAGATGAGGCATCAGCCAAGAGTGGAAATAAGCATGTGGACGCTGTAAGAGAAGCCATCAAAGGGGAGAATGCAGAAATGATGATCATCACAGCCCAAATGGAAAGTGAGATCGCTTCATTGGAAACATTTGAAGAAAAACAAATGTTCTTGCAGGAAATGGGATTGGATGAGCCCGGAGTGAATAAACTGATCAAAGCAGCTTACAAATTACTTCAGTTACAAACGTATTTTACTGCGGGAGTAAAAGAAGTAAGAGCGTGGACCATCAACAAAGGTTTCAAAGCGCCACAGGCGGCCGGCGTGATCCACACCGATTTCGAAAAAGGATTTATCAAAGCAGAGGTAATGAGTTACAATGATTTTGTTACACTTGGTTCTGAAGCTGCCTGCAGAGATAATGGAAAATTAAGAATTGAAGGGAAAGAGTATGTAGTGAATGATGGAGATGTGATGCATTTTAGATTTAATGTTTAAGTATTTAGTATTTCGGGTTTAGTATTTCGAGTTCTTCAGCTCAAATAAAAAACCCGGAATAAGAAACCCGAAATAAAAAATAAGCGTATGAACAACCACGAAGTAGATTACAAATTAATGGGCGAAGAAATGCAGTGTGTGGAAGTTGAACTGGATCCACAAGAAGCTGTGATCGCCGAACCCGGCAGTTTTATGATGATGACTGAGGGAATCGAAATGCAAACACTTTTCGGTGATGGCAATGAAAAAGGTATCATGGGAAAATTATTCTCTGCGGGAAAAAGATTATTGACCGGAGAAAATCTTTTCATGACCGTGTACACCAACACCTCAAATCAGAAGCGACAAGTTTCATTTGCTGCTCCTTATGCAGGAAAGATCATTCCTTTGAATCTTCAGGCTCTCGGAAATAAAGTGATCTGTCAGAAAGATAGTTTTCTTTGCGCAGCCAAAGGTGTTGCAGTTGGAATCGAGTTTCAGAAAAAATTAGGCACAGGATTATTCGGAGGTGAAGGTTTCATCATGCAGAAACTGGAAGGAGATGGATTGGCTTTTGTACACAGTGGCGGACATGTGATCGAAAAAGAATTGAAAGCAGGAGACATGCTAAAGATCGACACAGGATGTATTGTGGCATTTACGGCTACGGTAAATTACGATATACAATTCGTAGGAGGTGTAAAGAATTCCTTATTTGGCGGAGAGGGTTTATTTTATGCCGTTCTAAGAGGACCCGGAAAAGTATGGATCCAAACTTTACCGATCAGTCGTCTAGCAGGAAGAATTCTTTCCTACGGAAGAGGAAGCAGAAAAGAAGAGGGAAGTATTTTAGGTGGATTAGGTAATTTATTGGATGGGGATTGATGATTATTTCTGGTTAGTTATTTTTTATTTCGGGTTGAATCTTGAAACAAATAGAAAATGATCCTAAGTGAATAATGGCAACAATAAAAAAATATGAAGATTTGGAAATCTGGCAGTTATCAAGAGAGTTGAATAAAAAGATCTATCCATTTCTGAAGTCGTTGTCCGATTCTAAAAATTATGAATTGCAAAAACAAATTGATAGATCAGCAGGTTCAATCATGGACAATATTGCAGAGGGATTTGAGAGAGATGGAAATCGTGAGTTCATTCAATTTCTTGCCATTTCAAAAGCTTCTGCTGCTGAAATGCGTTCGCAATTGTATAGAGCTTTGGACAGGGGTTTGATAGGCAAAGAGGAGTTTGAAGCGTTTAGTAATGACTCAATAGTTATTGGAAATCAGATCGGAAAATTTATAACATATTTAAATAATTCAAGTATTAGGGGTAAGAAATTCATAAATTCGAACACTGACCCGAAACTCGAAATAAAAAATAGTAAATAAATCATGGCTAAATCAAATTATACAGAAGACAATATACGATCGTTAGATTGGAAAGAACACATTCGTACCCGTCCAGGTATGTACATTGGTAAATTGGGCGATGGTAGTGCCTTCGACGATGGAATCTATGTATTACTGAAAGAAGTAATGGATAATTGCATTGATGAGTACATGATGGGCGAAGGTGATAAAATTGAAGTGAATGTGAAAGATGGAATTGTCTCTATTCGTGATTACGGACGTGGTATTCCATTGGGAAAAGTAGTGGATGTGGTTTCCAAAATGAATACCGGTGGTAAATACGACAGTGAAGCTTTTAAAAAGTCGATCGGTTTGAACGGAGTAGGTACTAAAGCTGTTAATGCGCTATCTGTTCATTTTAAAGTAACAGCCTATCGCGATAAACAATCCAAGACAGCCGAATTTAAAAAGGGTGAGCTCGTAAAAGAACACAAACTTGTTTCTGCTCCGGGAGAAAAGAATGGTACTTACGTGGAATTCAAACCGGATGACACGATCTTCAAAAAATACCATTTCGTTCACGAGTACATCGATCGTATGATGTGGAATTATGCGTTCTTGAATACAGGATTGACACTTGTTCTGAACGGGAATGAATACAAATCCCTCCATGGATTAAAAGATCTACTAGAGAAAAATATCTCAGGCGAAACACTTTATCCTATCATTCATTTAAAAGGTGATGACATTGAACTGGCCATGACGCACAGTAACGAACATTTCAGTGAGGAATATTATAGTTATGTAAATGGCCAATACACCACGCAAGGTGGAACGCACCTCGCTGCCTTCAGAGAGGCTATCGTGAAAACTGTTCGTGAATTTTATAAGAAAGATTTTGATCCAACAGATGTGCGTAAATCAATCGTTGCCGCTATTTCGGTAAAAGTTCAAGAACCTGTTTTTGAATCGCAAACTAAAACAAAACTGGGATCTAGTGAAATTGCACCGGGTGGACAAAGCATACGTAGTTTCATAGGTGATTTTATTAAACAGCAACTGGACAATTACCTTCATAAAAATCCGGATACAGCTAAATCCATCGAAGCAAAGATTCTCGCAAATGAAAGAGAAAGAAAAGAACTTTCAGGAATTCAAAAACTAGCAAGAGAAAGAGCAAAGAAAGCTTCCCTTCACAACAAGAAATTAAGAGATTGCCGCATTCACTTAGATGACACAAAAGATCCTCGTCGCCTCGAAACAACCTTGTTCATCTGCGAGGGTGATTCTGCTAGCGGTTCGATCACAAAAACACGTGATGTGAATACGCAATCAGTTTTCAGTTTAAAGGGAAAACCTTTGAATTGCTTCGGGCTCGGCAAGAAAGTAGTTTACGAAAACGAAGAATTCAATCTTCTTCAGTCAGCTTTGAATATTGAAGAAGGTCTGGATGACCTTCGATATAATAATATTGTAATTGCAACTGATGCCGACGTGGATGGAATGCATATCCGTTTGTTATTACTTACTTTCTTTTTGCAATTCTTTCCTGATCTGGTAAAGAACAATCACGTGAAGATCCTGCAGACTCCTTTATTCCGCGTACGCAATAAAAAAGAAACCATCTATTGTTACAGTGATGAAGAAAGAAGAGCGGCCATTGCCAAACTCGGACCAAAACCGGAGATCACTCGCTTCAAAGGATTGGGAGAGATCAGTCCGGATGAATTCAAACATTTCATTGGAAAAGATATTCGTCTTGAACCCGTTTTAATTGATCAAAAAGCAAGTATTCAGGAATTGCTTAATTATTACATGGGCAAGAATACACAGGAGCGCCAGGAGTTCATTATTGAGAATTTGAGGGTGGAGAAGGATATGGAGGAAGAAATTGCCAAATGATTTGTTAAATTATTTTAACTTTTAGCTATTTCTAAATCAATTGAGCAGTCTTGGTCGTGTTAAAGCCTGTTAATATCGAAAAAAAAGATATCTTTGGCATGAAACGTGAAATGTAATTAGCAACATAAAAACATAAAACAAAATGAAAACGACACAACTACTTCTTATCCCTGCTATCGCAGTTATGGCTTTAACAGGTTGTAAATCCAAAAAAAAGCAACCGATTCAAAAAGAAACCGGTGCAGTAGAGATCAGCGTACCTTTCAGTGAAAGTAAATACCGCAGTGATAACGATGCATTCCGTGCAAAGCAAGTGGGTAAATCTCCGGATCTTGCAACAGCTAAAAAGATCGCATTCCAAAATGCTAAATCTGAAATGGCTGCTAACATCAACTCTACTATTAAAAGAGTAACAGATCAGTACACTAACCAACGTACCATCGGGAATGCTCAGGAATTTGAAAACAAATTCGAAGAATTGGCACGCGAGGTTGTTAATCTTGAGATCTCAAACGTAAAAGAGATCGGTGAGAAGATCTTCAAAGAGCCGGACGGAGCATTCAGCTACTGGATCTGCGTTGAAGCTGGTAAAAAAGAAGTATTCGATAAGTTGGACGCTAAGATCTCTAACGATGCGAAATTGAAATTAGACTACGACAAACAAAAGTTTCAGCAGATCTTTGATGCTGAGATGAAAAAACTGGCTGAAGAAGGTAAATAATCCAAAAGCTATTATAGAAGAGCATCTTTTAACCAAAAGGTGCTCTTTTTTTAACCACTCATTTTGAAGATCAGAATTCAAATATTCACATTAGCTGTTTTAGCCGTGCTTTTATCCTGTACGGGATCTAAAAAGTATTTCAAAGCAGCTGAAAAACTGGAGAAACAAGGTCTGGTGAACGAAGCAGCGGATTATTATTTGCAATCGCTGCAGCGTAAACCTACCAATGTAGAAGCACGCATCAAATTAAAAGATGTGGGACAAAAATGTGTTTCCAATATGGCCTCTGATTTTTTCAGGAATTACAACACCAATCAGCTTGAAGCCTCTCTCGAATCCTTTGAGCGGTTAAAAGATTTCTCATCGCGTACTGCAGCGTTGAATGTGGTGCTCGATTATCCAAAACAATACGAAGAAGATTACCAGAAAGCCGTTGAGACCTATTGTTCCAAAAATCATGACCAGGCTTATCTATTGGTGAATCAAGGCAAATACAACGATGCCTTAGTTCACATCAAAAGGATCAATAAATACAATGCGGCCTATAAAACAACTCAGCAATTGGAAGTGATCGCCGTGTGTGAACCTCTCTATCAGAGTTCCGTACTTCAGTTGGAAAATAAGAATTATTCCAGCGCTTTTAATACGCTCAGTCAAATGCGCGGAAAAAGTGAATCGTATAAAGATGCTAAGGATCTGTATGAATTAGCGCTCGAAGGACAGACCAAACATTTTATGTTGTTTGAACCTAAGACCTCCAATTCCAAAGAAGAAAAAGAACTGGAAGATTATCTCTTCAATAATTTCAATCAGATCGCCAATCAGAATTTCAGTTTTGCCAAGATCATCAACAACACTCCTTTTACATTTCTTCCCAATGTTTCGGGTGGTAATGCAAATGAAGTGGATCTGATACAGGCGATCAGAAAAGCAACCGGCGCCGATTATTTCTATGCCTACGATGTAACCGACAAAAAAGAAATAAATTCCGGCCCACAGAAAACTTCTTACAAAGCATTTCAGGAAATAAAAACAAGAAAGAATGATACAACCATCATTACCGAGTACAAACCGGTTGATTACAATGTGGTAAAAGCGAGTCGTTCTTTTTCCTATATGTATTCGTATAAGTTGATCAATTCTTATTCGAACCAGATCGTTTCTTCCCAAAGTCAGAATATCTCTGCGGTTGATGCTATAGAATACAATGAGTTCACTAAAAGTTACGGAGGCAATATCAATAATTTGTATCCCTATAATCCGAGTCAAACAGCCCCTGCAGCTAGATACAATCCAAGCAACTGGAGAAAACAATTCAGCGCTAATTCCAATTTGAAAAGTTTTGATCAGTTAAGACAGGAAGCGAATAACAAAACAATGGATCTCTTTTCTAAATCTGTTCAAAACAACATGAAGTAATTTGAAGAAGTTAATTTTCATATTCATCCTCAGTACTGTTTTCTCCTGCCGAAGCAAGAAGGAAGTAGAAAAAGGTCCTGTTGTTGCCGAAACAAAACCTGCTCCTTCCTGGGTAAGCAGCAGACCCAACAGCGGATTTAAGTATGTCGGAATTGGCTTCGCCGACAAATCAAAAACAAGTTCTTATGCCATCGAAGCAAAAAAGAATGCCTTGTATGATCTAACTTCTGAAATTAAAGTTGACATATCTTCAAACTCTGTAATTTATACTGTTCAGAACAACAAGACTTTTAATGAGAATTACAACTCCCTCATTAAAATGACCAACTCCGAGAACATCGAAGGTTATCAGCAGGTGGATACCTATGAAAATGACAAACAATATTGGGTCTATTATGTGTTGGATAAAGCTGAATATGCCAAGCAGAAGGAACAGAAAAAGCAGCAGACCATCACCAAAGCATCGAATCTGATCGCATCCGCTTATACCGACGAACAGAATCAGGATTTCTCCAGCAGTTTAAAAAAACGCATACAGGCATTTGGAGTTTTGACTCCCTACCTGAATGAAGAGATCAATTTTGATCCTGCACAAACCAAAGGATTGAAGAATATCTTTGATCTCACCAGTTTAATACAACAGCAATTGCAATCAATAACGGTTGCTGCAAAAAACACCAATTCCGAATTAAAACCATATCAGAAGACTTACGAGCCTTTGATCTACACCTTGTTGGTGAAAGGAAAAACTCCTTTACAGAATTTTCCATTTGTAGTGAATAGCGAAGAAGATAAACTGAAAGTGATCGAGAAGACTTCCAGCAACAATAGCGGTGAGGTTCAGGTAAAAGTGAATTCCATTGAGCCCATGAATCAAATGGTCACCTTCGATCTAAACCCAGATATTTCAGGTTTAATGGGATCAGATTCATTGGGAAGAGCAGGGGTGAATGTGTTGAAGCAATTCATTCAAACTGCCGCATTGAAAGTACAGGCAAGAGTGAGGCCTGTGAGTTTGTACATCAATTGCAAAGAAAAGAATTTCGGAAAGCTGACCGGAACAACGATCGTTGCCAATTTCATTCAACAACGTTTTTCGGGACAAGAAGTGACGATCACTGATAAACCGGAAACAGCGGACTACATCATTGAAGCAAATGCCGATACGCGCGAAGATGTAAGCAGTGATGTTCTGGAAACGAATTACGGTTTAAAAATGGCGGCTTTGGTCATTGATCTGAATTTAAAAACCACAGTGAGTGGTGCCGTTATTTACAATACGCAGATCGCAGATGTGTACGGTTATGCCAACGGAGCCGAAAAAGCCGGCATCAATGCTTATGCCAGCAACAAACTCAATTTCAGAATGGGTGAGGCCCTGTTTTTCCTGAAAAGGAAGATGTTGGTGTATTGATTTTTTCGGCTTACTTTTTCAGTAAACTTATAAATGGAATTTTTAAAAATCACTATTAAAATTCTTTAACCCCCCTTTTTCAAAACGACCTAATCTCCCATTTCACCTTTTCTTAGCTTTTTCTTACATGAGTAAGATTTCATCCGGATAAGTTTGGATTTTCATTTTTTTTTTTTTGTAGAATTGACCTGCTGATTTAAACATTCTCAGTCCTCCCATTTTTAAAGCAGTTTTTGCACTAAGAACATTTTATTTAAAATCTATGAAAAAGCAGATCGCTATTCTTTCATTGTGCCTATGCACAAACTTAATTTATTCTCAAGGTGGAAGTGATAACTGGAAAACGGATGGCAACATCCCTCAGGCCGGAAGTTTCTTCGGGACAACGAATAACTTTCCAATTAACTTCCGGGTAAACAATCAACAAAAAATGGTCTTGGATGTACAGGGAGATCTGAGTATGAGCAATCTTGCGGGAACAGGATCAAGAGTATTGATGACGGATGCAAATGGAAAACTCATTAGTTTGCCTGCAGGTAATGCAGGACAGTACCTACAAGCCGATGGCACTTGGGGCAACTTGCCTGGAGGAGCAACAAGCTGGTCATTGAACGGATCAAACCTAATAAACACAAACAGCGGAAATATTGGAATAGGAAATTCAAACCCACAGTATAAATTGGATGTTTTGGGTTCGATGCGTATCTCCAATGATCTTTATGTAGGGGGTGGAATTATTACCTCGCAAACCGTAAATGCCACAGTTAAAATAAATGCAGGAGATGTATTGGTGAGTAATAACCTTAATGTAAGTGGTTCTACTTCTATGAGTGGAAGTCTCACGCTTGCATCTATGATAGGAGGTACAGGAAATTACCAGTTACTCATTAACTCAAACGGACAATTATTAAAAGGACCAAAGAAAGATCCCGTTGAATGCGTTACAGGTGCGCCTCAATGGTACATGGGAGGAAACAATGTTCTTCCTATAATCAATCAACCCACCCCACTCGTGCAATATGCAGATATTGGAACTTGTGATGCTGCAGATTTTATTCTAAAATCAAATGATTCATTAAGACAATGGATAAAGCCGGATGGCACCATTGGATTTGGCACGGGTATTTCCAGCAATAGCGGAGGACCGGAGTATCGATTTAAAAAAGGAGCATTGAGATTACAAAGCATGAACAGCTTTGGTGGCCCACAGATTGTTTGGGATGGAGGAGCAAGTCCTTATGGTGACTGGGGAATTGAGTATCTACCTATTTCTAACACCAATACGCCTGGTTTAAACTTTTGGAAACCAACCGGAAGTTTTAATAGTTTCAATTATTTGTTCTTTATAGCAGATGACGGAAGGGTGAGTGTAGGAAATGTAACCAACCCGAGTTCTGCGCGCTTTAATATAGATGCATGGAACGGAAACGCCTTTAAAATACTTAGTGAAAATGCAACAACATCCATTGATATTTACAACAAGAACACGAACCGTTCTGAGTTTGTAGTGAAGAGTGATGGAAAAGTTTATGCACGTGAAATTTTTGTGCAAGTGGGCATGTTCCCTGATTATGTATTTGCAAAAGACTATGCATTGCAGAACTTAAAAGAAAGGAAGAGATATATTTTAGATAACAAACATTTACCGGGCATGCCAACAGCAAGTGAAGTAGAAAAAGAAGGAGCCGATCTTGGAAAAATTCAGAAAAGTTCAGTTCAAAATTTAGAAGAGGTTTATTTGTATTTATTTCAGCAAGAAGAAAAATATGATGCTTTAAATGAAAAATACCAGAACCTGAAAGAAGAACTCGAAACAATTAAAAAGGAAATTTCAAAAAGCAAGAGCAATGAGAAATAAGAGCCTCTTATTACAACTGCTTGCCTTTTTTTTAAGTTTTGTACCGATCTTAAAAGTAAAAGGTCAGGTGCTTCCTAACAATTGCCCACCAGTAATTTACTCGGGTACTTTTTCATCCGGCACTTATACCAATGCCGCATGCAATGCGGAGCTGAATCCTCTGAGCATAAGCGACGCTGCCAATTATGATATAAAAGCCAGAAACTACATTCATATGCCTGCAGGTAATTATACTTTGGTGAGCAGTTTAAGCACAGGCTCTTTTCATGCTCACATAGAACCGGCACCTTTTGTAGTTGTTTCTTACCATCCCCTTGGCTTTAATAATATACCACAATATGATAAGTTTGAACTAGGAATAAAACTGCCACAGAATTTAACGGATAGCATTGATAATTTTTTTGGAGATACAAATTTTGTTGCACAAAGTATTGCTCAACAAACAGCATATCCTTGCAAAAACGGATATGGTAATGAATTCAATGACAATTCTATTAATCCTTACGATCCTGATCAAATAAGTATAGAAGCAACTTTTTCTTTTCCGAACAAACCGGATCAAACTATATATGGATTTTACTATAGAGAATATATTGATTATACTCTAACAAATCCAAACCCAACGTATCAAAGCGCAAATTGGGAAGAAGATACCACTTTGCAGTATCATTGGAGGGTGCGTTTTACTCCTAAGAATGTCGGTACTTACAGGGTTAAATGGAGAGTATTTGTGAATAATCAATTAGTCTTGCAAGATGAAATAGGACAAGATTTCACAACAATTTCCTCCTCTAATCCCGGCTTCCTTAAATTAGGTTCTAGCGGAAAGTTCTTGGTGACACAGCCGAATGATCCCGGACCGGAAACTTCTATAATCCCAATTGGCGTTTGTTATGCTTATGTTCCACCGGCTAGAGCAAATGTTTTCAATGGGGATCCAGAGGATAATGTTCCAAATGGTGATTGTTTTCAATGGGGTTGTCCAATAAACAATTCATTTTTCCCTTCTCGTTACTATAGACATCGTCAAAAAGTGATGAAGGAGAAATTAGCAGACTTTGGAGGGAACTACATCCGAGTTTATAATTCGGTTGATTGTTATTTAGCAGAGTGGGAAAAAGCGCATGTTTATGATGCAAGTCCAGTAAAACCATTAGCAAAAGGAATTCAGCCGGGAGGCAATCTTTTTTTCTACAAAGGAGTAAACCGACAAGCAGTTATGTGGGAGTTTGATCGTTTTCTTGATGTTGCACAAACGAACAGTGTTTACATTCAATATGTTTTAGAAGATGGCCCAAGTAACGGATATCAAAATGCTAATGGAGATTTTCCATGGATCACAAATCCGTATTACATAGATGTCATTAGCCAACCTAAGGATCCAAATTCAATCAATCAGTTCTTTACAGACCCAGCTTCAATTGTTGCATATAAAAAGAGATTACGGTACATGTTCTCTCGCTTTGGTTACTCTACAAGTTTAGCAGTAGTCGAAATCGTAAATGAAATTCATCAGTTTCGGGATCGAATTGCAGACGGCAGTACATTAGATGGCGTTTTTAAAGCTTGGTTAGATACAATGACCAATTATATCAGAAATCCCATTGCGTCAGGAGGTTTGGGACATACGGATCATTTACTGACGGTCTCTTTTGAGCCAAAACAAGGTAGTGACCCCAAATGGGAGGTTAATCAAATAGGCTTAAATTCACCCAATTTAGATTTTTTAAGTAGACATCCATATGATTATAGAAAACGAAAAAACCAAACTGCATACAATGCCCTTAGATTTTTTTCTGAACCTTTGCCAAATGGGATAGGTTATGTTAAACTTTGTCAGGCAGGAGAACTTGGTTTAGGAGCAGATTGGAGATGTAATTCCCAAATGGCAATGAGGTTGGAATTTTTAACTCCAACTTTTCATTCCATGCTATGGTCTACAGCTTTTATTGGTGGATTAACTACAGGATTGTGCAATTGGGGAAATGGGTTAGATATTGATTTATTTAATAACCCTAACCAGCACATTTGCACCGATGGGTTGAGACAACATTTTAAGCCCTTAAAAAATTTTATTTCGAGTATTGATTTTAATGCCGGAAATTATGTGCCGAGATATAATGACGCGTTCACAAATGTTGAATCATTTTATTTGGTCAATAACAATGGAATATTTGCCAGCAAAGCTTTGGGCTATCTAAGAAATAAAACATTTTATTGGTATAATTTTACTGAGCCAAACAATAATGTGCATTACGATCAGGATGTGGTTGATGAGTATAATGATATGTTAGATTCGGGATGCGTATTTCCTGGGCTTGATCCTCTTGAACCTGTAGCAGGAGGATTTTATGGTTCTACAATTATTACTGGTTTGATTCCAAACACATTCTATGATGTTGATTGGTTCGATACTTATGACGAAATTAATCCATTTCTTCAAACAAATATAATTCAATCGAACGGAAATGGATTGGCAACCATCACAACTCCATATGTATTCGGAGGTTGTCCTGGCCATGAGTATGCATTTAAAATTCATTTACCTGGGCAGCAACGTTCTTCAAATTTACCAGGGGATAACAACTTAACAGAACTTGCAATCGATTCAATTAGCTCTTTTGCAAATTGGTCAAATCAAACTTTAAAAAACACAAGCACAAGAAAAGTCCCGTTAACAGAAAAGTTCAATATTTTTCCTAATCCCGGAAAAGGCGCTTACACGATCACATTTACTCATGAAGAGGATTGTATGATTGATATCTATAATGCCTATGGTGCAAATGTTGAGACTTTTGGGTATAAAGGAACAAGTCAGGTAGTGAATATTGAACATTTGAGTAATGGGGTGTATACATTTATTCTTAGGAGTAAAAATGGTAATTATGTGAAAAAGGTGATAAAACAATAGATTTTTGATTTTTAATACAAATCAACTCAAAATATTTCAACTAGAATTCATATAATTCAATATTATTTTGTAAATTGTAGAAACATAAAATGATTAAGGGTCGTTCAAAAATAATTCTCATTTTCATTCTTTTTATTTCATTTTCTTGTGTTAAGAAGAAGGTTGCTAGGTATGGATGTAAAGACTTAGAAGCAACTAATTTCGATCCAGCTGCTGACTTCGATAATGGAGGATGTGTTTATAAGAGTTTAATTACTGATCCTAGCTTTGAAACGGACGATTGGAGCTACTATACAGGTACAGGTTATAGCTATAATGTAGGGCCTATTAGTACAGGTGATGGATTTATGCCTACTCGTGGAAAGTACTATTTAAGGTGCGTGCCTTATATTAATAAGCCGAATGGTACATTAGCGAAGCAGTATTTAAAAGATAACAAACACTGTAAGGGGTTTTATATAGATTATAGTTATAGAGGAGTTGCTGGAAATGATAGCCTTTTAAATGCTAAATTTGAAATTAGTTATTCTCGAGCTTTAATTTACACAACACTTTTAGAAAAAGCTATTATTGAAAGTTATAGCACGCAAGGTTCCATTCCAAATATATATGTTCAGAAAAAAGATATTTACATCGAGTTACCTTATTCAGAAAACTATGGAGAGCTATATATAATTGCTTTAGTCTCAAAAGGCACTTTTACTTTTTGTATTGATAATATACGTGAGGTGCCGAGATAAGTGTTGAGTTATATTCGATTAATTTTAAAGGCAACAGTTATGATGGCCTTTACCTCGCTCGTCTGCAGGGCTATACTTTCACTTCAGAAGCTGCAAAGGTGATCGTGGAGTAAGGATTCTTTTTGATCGAAAACAGGAGCTTTATAATAAGTCATTAAAACCCTTTTAGAGTTTCTTATCCCGTACACAAAACAATTCATCTTCAATTAAATTATCCTACTTTTGTAAAAAAACTCGTGGTTTTTAGCAGCGTTGCTTTTGTTGTTTATTTTTTACCCATTGTACTTTTAATTTATTTCCTTCTCCCAAATAAATTAAAGAACCTTTTTTTATTGCTTGCGTCCGTCTTTTTTTACAGCTGGGGCGCTCCTCTTTTCATATTCGTAATTCTTCTTACCACTACGCTTGATTTTTACCTGGTGAAAATGATGAGTGAGTTGGTGAACGAGAAAAGACGCAAACTCATCCTCGTACTTTCCCTGAGTTTAAATCTGGGTCTGTTGTTCTATTTCAAGTACTGCAATTTTTTCATAGAGAACTTAAATCACATTCTCTCAGGTTTGAATTTTTCTGAGATCAAATGGCTTCAGGTGGCATTGCCTATTGGTATTTCGTTTTACACCTTCGAAAGTCTTACTTACGTGGTGGATGTTTACCGCAGGCAACACAAACCTTTGGATAATTTTTTGCAGTATCAACTCTACATACTATTATTTCCAAAACTCATAGCAGGGCCCATTATTCGCTTCAGCGAAATTTCTGATCAGATCACGGGGCGCTTTCAATCCTATGATCTCAACATCATCTTCAGTGGCTTTTTTCGTTTCGTGATCGGACTTGCAAAAAAGGTCTTATTGGCCAATGAAGTGGCTAAAATAGCAGAGGCTGTGTTCAGTGCTGATCCTACCACTTTAGGAACTGTTGAATGCTGGATGGGTGCAATTGCTTACACTTTTCAGATCTATTTTGATTTTTCCGGCTACTCCGATATGGCCATCGGTCTTGGAAAAATGTTTGGATTTCGTTTTCCTGAGAACTTCAATAATCCCTACGCTTCTAAAAGTATTACGGAGTTCTGGAGAAGATGGCACATGAGCCTGGGTAACTGGATGAAGAATTACCTTTATATTCCTTTAGGGGGTAATCAGGTTAAAACAAATTCTCGACTCTATTTCAATCTTTCCATTGTGTTTATCTTAAGTGGTTTTTGGCATGGTGCCAGCTGGACTTTTATTGTATGGGGAATGTATTATGGCTTTTGGCTGATCATAGAAAGGATCATGGCGACAAGATTCCCCAAATATGCGGGGGGGGGGGGTACTTTCCTGGATCTATACATTTCTCATAGTAATAATTGGCTGGGTATTTTTCAGAAGCAATACGATTTCAAGCGCCATGGAATTGATCAGCCGATTATTCTCTTATCATCAAATTGAGAATTTACATTTTAATATTGGGAACAAAGATGTGATCGTTTTATCGCTTTGCATTCTTTTTTCCGTCTTTATATTTCTACCCTACGGACAAAAAGTTCAGGATTATTTCTTTCTTCAGGAGGAAAAAAAGATCGGCTTACAGTACCTGATCACTTTCTTTTGTTTTACACTTTTTATATTGTCATTGGCATCCATCACTACCTCCAACTTTAACCCCTTTATTTATTTCCGTTTCTGATGGTAAAATTTGGTAAAATACTGCTTCTTGTATGCATTGTTTTTGTGCTGATTGTGCCCATTCTGCAACAAAGCATTAAGATCAGTCTGAAACAAGATGTTCTCAATGGTTATTTTGTGCCTGCACGCGATACCGTTTTGAACAGCAAGACCTGGTTTGAAAGAGTGTATCAAGAGAAAATGGATAATTACATTAATGAGAATTTCGGATTCAGAAAATTGCTTGTGAAGCTGGACAATCAGATCAATTATACAGTGAATGGAAATTTTAATGTGAAACACCTGCTAAGTGCAAAAGAAAATTATTTGTTTGATAAAAAATTCATTGATGAATTTACAGGAAGAAGCTATAGAGGAAAGGCCCATATCGATTCAGTGGTTACAGATCTCAATCGTTTGAACGATAGTTTAAAAGCAAAGGGAAAAAAACTCCTGATCTGTTTTGCTCCATGCAAAGAAAGTTTCTATCCTGAGTATTTACCTGATTCAATTCAAATTAGCAATGAAACTATTTCGAATTATACACAATACAAAAAGGAATTCGAGCGGAAGAAAATTAGTTTATTGGATTACAATGTGCTTTTTAAACAAATGAAGGATACCGTTTCATATCCTTTATTCAATCAAGGCGGCGTCCATTGGACCACTTACGGCACCTATCTTGCCTTAGATACGCTTCTCAAAAGAATAACTTATGAGACTAAAAAACGAACAAATTCCATACGTTTTAAGACTATTGAAATTAGTGAAACAGCCAGATACGCGGATGACGATATTGTAAAAGCAATGAATATTTATCAGAATATTAACAGTGGTAAGTTGGCTTATCCTACAGTAGAATTTACTTTACATCCAGATAGTTGTGATAAACCGAAAGTGATCATTGTTGGTGATAGTTTTTATTATGGCTTGAACAATACCTGGCTGCCTTTGAGTACTTTCTCTCAAGAGTCTTATTTCCTATATTATTTCCAACAGGTTATACCATACGATATAAAGAAAGACGGAATGCAGATGCAAGCCCTTGATTTTAAGAAAGAGTTAAAGAACACCGATCTAGTTATTTTGTTCTTTAGTATTGGAAATCTGAACCAATTCCCCTACGGAGCAGCGCGTATGATCAATTAGACTGTTTTAATAGCTCAAATTTTTATTTCTTAAATGCAGTACATTTTACAAAAGACTTTTTATCTAACTTATTTGTTATCAACATATAAAACCCAGCCTTTTATCTTGCATTGTGAATATTTCACTCACATTTTAAGGCCTCCTCCTTCATTCTGTTCCCCTTTTTTATTTTTCAAAACCTATATTTGCACTTTAATTTCTATTCGTACCAATGAGTAAAGAACTTTTTGAAGGGTTTGACAGTGAAAATCATCATAACATTGACAATGTTACTCATGTCAGTGGAATGTTTAAGAACTGGTTCATCGATTATGCTTCCTATGTAATTCTTGAACGTGCGGTGCCTGCTGTTGAAGATGGATTAAAGCCTGTTCAACGTCGTATCTTGCACAGTATGTGGGAATTGGAAGACGGGCGCTACAATAAAGTAGCCAACCTGATCGGAAATACCATGAAGTACCACCCCCATGGTGATGCCAGTATTGGCGATGCTTTGGTGGGAATTGGACAAAAGGATCTTTTAATTGACTGCCAGGGTAACTGGGGAAATATTTTAACGGGCGATAGCGCTGCTGCTCCTCGTTACATTGAAGCACGCCTCTCTAAATTCGGATTGGAAGTTCTCTTCAATCCCAAAACAACCGATTGGGGTTTAAGCTACGACGGTAGAAATAAAGAACCAATTAATTTACCGGTAAAATTCCCATTGCTTCTTGCGCATGGTGTTGAAGGAATTGCCGTTGGTCTTGCTTGTAAGATCCTTCCTCATAATTTCAATGAACTTATTGATGCTTCTATTCAGGCATTGAAAGGAAAGAAAGTTACCATCTACCCCGATTTTCAAACAGGTGGTATTGCAGATTGCAGTGAATACAAAGACGGAATACGTGGGGGAAAAATAAAAGTACGTGCTCGCATCAAAGAACTGAATGCAAAAACATTGGTGATCACAGAAATTCCTTTTGGTACCACCACTTCTTCTTTGATTGACAGCATTCTTGCTGCCAATGACAAAGGCAAAATAAAAGTAAAAAAAGTAGAAGACAACACGGCGGAGAATGTTGAGATCCTCATTCATTTGCAGCCGGGTATCAGTCCGGATAAGACCATCGATGCTCTTTATGCATTCACCAATTGCGAAGTAAGTATTTCGCCGAATGCTTGTATCATTGAAAATGACAGGCCGCGTTTTATTGGTGTAAGCGAAATCCTCAAGATCACTGCACAACGTACACTTGAATTACTCAGAAAAGAATTAGAGATAGAGAAGAAAGAGCTGGAAGAAAAATGGCATTTCGCTTCACTGGAGAAGATCTTCATCAAAGAAGAAATGTACATCGACTTTAAAAAGTACAGCAACAAAGAAACTTTATACGAATACCTATACGCTTGCTTTAAACCTCATAAGAAAAAATTATTGAGGGACATCATGGATGAGGATCTTCACAAGCTGACTCAGATCCCAATGATCCGTATCACCCGCTTCGACAGCATCAAGGCGGAAGATCACATGAAGGAACTCGATGCAAGAATAGAAGAAGTGAAGCATCATTTAGCTAACATCACTGAATTTGCTATTGAGTATTTCAAGAATCTGAAAAAGAAATACGGAGAAGGAAAAGAGCGTAAGACAGAGACCAAGCAATTGGAAACCATCGTTGCCACACAGGTGATCATGGCTACCGAAAAATTATACGTGAACAGAGCAGAAGGATTTGTAGGGACAGGATTGAAAAAAGACGAATTTGTTTGCGATTGCAGCGTGTTGGATGAGATCATTGCCTTTACAAAAGAAGGTAAGATGAAGGTCTTTAAAGTGAGTGATAAATTCTTTGTAGGAAAAGACATCATTCATGTGGCCATCTTCAAAAAGAACGATGAGCGCACTACTTATAACATGATTTATCGCGATGGACCAAAAGGAATTTGTTTCATGAAACGATTCTTTGTGACCGGTATCACACGCGATAAAGAATACGATCTAACAAAAGGTACACCAGGCAGTAATGTATTCTGGTTCTCTGCCAATCCAAATGGAGAAACCGATAAGGTCATTGTAAGATTAAGACAGGTAACAGGCTTAAGAAAGCTGGAACTGGACGTTGATTTTGCTGAAATGGAAGTGAAAGCGAGAGGAGCGGTAGGGAATATTGTGACCAAATACACCATCAACAATGTTACGCTGAAAGAAAAAGGAGCTGCCACATTGGAAGGAGAAGATTACTGGTTTGATGAAAGTGTACATCGTTTGAACAAAGAAGAAAGAGGAACTTACTTAGGTAAATTCAGTGGAGAAGATAAGATCATGACCATTACATCTACCGGTTATTACAAATTGTATTCTTTCGATCTCTTGAATCACTTTGATGAGGATATCATTCTGATCGAAAAATATTACTCGAATCAAACTTTAACTGTTGTTTATTACGACGGAAAAGCAAAAACGTATTTCACCAAACGTTTTGAGCCGGAATTGACCACCGCAAAAGTTTTATTGGTAACAGAGCATCCTGATTCCAGAATAGAACTCGTAACAGCCCAAACAAACCCTGTTATTGAAGTAAAATTTGCTAAGGAAAAAGGTGTGACCCCAAAAGACGAGAACATCAACATGGTTGAGTTTAGTCCTGTCATCAACATGAAAGCCAAGGGGAAAAAATTGAGCGAGAATAAAGTGAAGGAGATCAATTTAAAAGAGCCTGAGGAGATCAAAGCCGCTCGCAAATTTTTAAAAAAAAACAGTGATGACGAAAAAACCGGATTATCGCCGGTAGAGTTGCATCGCAGAGCCATGGAAAAGCTCAATAAAAAAGGCGGTAAGGATTTTTATGACGATGAAGGGCAGATCACTTTTGATTTTTGATTGAAAGATTTCGGACATTGAGGCACTCGAAATGTCCGTTTACAGCCATTGCGAATGAGCGAAGTCTAGATGTCAGGTCGAGCGTCATTGGGATGTCAGGTCGAGCGCAGTCGAGACCTGATAACACCACCTGTCATTTCTCGACTGCGCTCGAAATGACAAGCATACGGTGTCAGGTCCAGCGTCATTGGGATGTCAGGTCGAGCGTAGTCGAGACCTGATTAACCAATCTCCATTCTATTTCTTCTGATTTTTAAAATGTGAATCATTCATACACTCCGAGAATTTTTTCAGTTTTTCCCAATTTCCATCAATTAAAGCCTCCTTCTTTTTACGGCTCCATTTCTTAATCCTTTTTTCCCATTCAATGGCTAAATTGAAATTTGTAAACGATTCCACATACATTATTTTGACAGGTCGTCTCGTGTAAGTGTAGCTTGTTGTAATTATTCCTCGATTATGTTCTTGCAGCCTTTTTTCGGGATTATTTGTAACACCGGTATAATAGCTTTTATCTGAACATTCTAAAATATAAACATAAAGCTGTTTCATGGCTAAGGCAAATTTATTGATAAATTGAAAATAAGGTTTTCAAGCCGGATCAATTAAATAATGTTTTTCATTCCGTTCTCTCCTCGACTTCGCTCGGAGTGACTATAGTCAAGTGGCATTTTGGTAAGTAAGGTCGAGCGTCATTGGGATGTCAGGTCGAGCGATTCGGGATGTCAGGTCGAGCGTCATTGGGATGTCAGGTCGAGCGCAGTCGAGACCAAGTAGCACCATCAATCATTTCTCGACTACGATCGAAAGAACAAGACTACAGTGTCAGGTCGAGCGTCATTGGGATGTCAGGTCGAGCGCAGTCGAGACCAGATAACTCGATAAGTCATTTCTCGACTGCGCTCGAAATGACAAGCATACAGTGTCAGGTCGAGCGTCATTGAGATGTCAGGTCGAGCGAAGTCGAGACCAAGTAGCACCATCAATCATTTCTCGACTACGCTCGAAATGACAACCTACAGTGTCAGGTCCAGCGTCATTGGGATGTCAGGTCGAGCGAAGTCGAGACCAAGTAGCACCATCAATCATTTCTCGACTACGATCGAAAGAACAAGACTACAGTGTCAGGTCGAGCGTCATTGGGATGTCAGGTCGAGCGCAGTCGAGACCTGATAATGTTTAAAATGTGACTAGACTTATTATAATTTACCATTAAAAAAGTAAACCGCACCTCCAATTGTATCCGATTTTGCACCGGTAACAGTATGCAGTGTATTTACCTTTTCATTCATTCGCAGATAACCTAAAAAAGCAAAGATCAATGCTTCTTTGAACTGAATGGTTTCATTATCGGGAAGGATAATTTCACCTTTGTATTTCGTTCTGATCTGATCGATCAGAAATTCATTGTAAGCTCCTCCTCCCGTAACCAAAACACTTTTTAAAGCGAATTCGTTCAGCACATCTGCTATCGCTTCCCCGGCATAAGTACAAAAAGTTGCCAATTTATCTTCAACTGTAATTCTGTATTTGGCTAATATTGGCAACAATAAATTTTCGTATCGCTCTCTCGCTAACGAGATCTTATTTTCGATGTGTAAGGTGGTTTTTAATTCTTTCAATAAGAACTCATCCGCTTTTCCACTGGCTGCTAATTTTCCTCCTTCGTCATAGGGTTTGTCCAGCTTTTCAGCTAAGTAATTCAAAGCCATATTGGCAAAACAAACATCAAAAGCCTTTCTTTCTCCATTGGTGTCAAAAGAAATATTAGCAATGCCCCCTATGTTTAAACAGGCATCATGCTTTCCAAAAAGTAATTTATCTCCTATAGGCACCAATGGCGCACCCTGTCCACCATTCACAACATCCAAGGATCTGAAATCACAAACAGTAGTTGTGCTTGTGATGGCCGCAATTGTAGCACCACATCCTAATTGTGAGCTGAATCCATGTTGAGGTTGGTGAAAGACGGTGTGTCCATGTGAACTGATCAAATCAGCCTCCAGACCGTTTTCAGACAAGAATTTTTTAACTTCTGTACCAATAAATTTGCCAAAAAGATGATGCATGGCAAAATATTGCTGCGCATTTGCATTTTTGATCTCACTTAACTTCCTTTTCTGTTCTTTTGAATAAGGGATTGTATTTGCCTTCAACACAGCGTAATCGTAGCTTTTCCCTGTCAAATTGAACTCACACAAGGCCAGATCAAGCCCATCCAGTGAGGTTCCGCTCATTATACCCAGTACCTTCATTTTTTTACTTTTTTCCATGTGTAAAACGGCTTGTTTTCGAGTACTAAATCGTATATATTTGCAAGGATACAAAAAATAGTTTAACCTAAAAACCTTTACCATGTATTTTGAACTTTCAGAAGAGCATTTGATGATACAGAAGGCAGCTCGTGAGTTTGCCCAGAATGAATTAAAGCCGGGTGTCATTGAGCGCGATGAGCATCAGAAATTTCCAACAGAGCAGATCAAGAAAATGGGAGAGCTTGGCTTCTTGGGAATGATGGTTGATCCCAAATATGGTGGAGGAGGTATGGATGCCATTTCCTACGTTTTAGCTATGGAGGAGATCAGCAAAGTGGATGCAAGTTGCAGTGTGGTCATGAGCGTGAACAACTCTTTGGTTTGCTGGGGACTTGAAACATTTGGTACAGAAGAACAAAAACAAAAATACCTGGTGCCATTAGCAAAAGGCGAGAAAATAGGTGCGTTTTGCCTGAGCGAGCCTGAGGCCGGTAGTGATGCCACCTCTCAGAAAACTACAGCAGTCGATAAAGGAGACCATTACCTCCTGAACGGAACAAAGAACTGGATCACCAATGGTAATAGCTCCAGCTTCTATATTGTGATTGCACAAACCAACGTAGATGCAGGTCACAAAGGTATTAATGCCTTGATCGTTGAAAAGGGAATGCCAGGATTTACAGTTGGACCAAAAGAGAATAAAATGGGAATTCGTGCAAGTGATACGCATTCATTGATGTTTGATAATGTAAAAGTGCCGAAGGCAAATAGAATAGGGGAAGATGGATTTGGTTTTAAATTTGCCATGAAGACCTTGAGTGGTGGCCGTATTGGAATTGCTTCACAAGCCTTGGGAATAGCAAGTGGAGCTTATGAATTAGCACTTCAGTATTCAAAAGAACGTAAAGCATTTGGAAAAGAGATCAGCAAGCACCAGATCATTCAGTTCAAATTGGCCGATATGGCAACGAGGATCGAAGCAGCGCGTCTTTTAATTTTCAAGGCGGCCTGGTTAAAAGATCAACATTTGCCAATGGATAAAGAGAGCGCAATGGCTAAGGTATTTGCAAGTGAAACTGCCATGTGGGTAACAACTGAAGCGGTACAGATACATGGTGGCTATGGATATGTGAAGGAATACCATGTAGAGCGCCTGATGCGTGATGCTAAGATCACCCAGATCTATGAAGGTACCAGCGAAGTACAGCGCATCGTGATCTCCCGTCAGCTATTGAATTGATCGATATTCATTCGATTTAAAGATTCGCCCGAAATGGCGAATCTTTTTTATTTTGGACCTATTTCACTGGTCATTATTAATATTTTTAAGGAAAATATTTCAAAAAAGCAAGCTAAAAGGCTTGAAATAAACCCGTAAATTTAAGTGCCTAAAAAGGGGCGATTTACTTTAGAAATGAGCGGATTTCATGATGATGCAGAAGGTCAGGACGACAAAGAGTTCGAAAAGAACTTGAAGCGTTTTGAAGATATACTGGCCAACGGTGAGACTTATTTTTTTGATGCAGATGACATTGAAGAGATAATCGACTATTACCTGCAGTGGCTGAATTATGAGAACGCAAAAAAAGCGATCGATTACGGTTTAGAACGTTTTCCATATTCAACCATTATCAAAATTCGCTATGCGCAGTATCTTTCCAGTCAGCATTACACGCACGAAGCACTTACTATCTTGAATGAAGTGGAGCAGATCGAGCAGAGTAATTTTGAATTGTATATGGCAAGAGGTTATATCTATTCACAAATGGGATTAGGAGAACAGGCCATTGAGAATTTCAAAAAAGCATTGCCGCTTGCTGAATTCAAAGATGAGGTATATGTTGCATTGGGTGTAGAGTTCTTAAATGAGGAGAAAGCAGATGATGCCATGTATTATCTGAAAAAAGCGATCCGAATCAATCCTAAGAATGAAGTTGCACTCAATGAACTTTCACTTTGTTATGATCTTACAGGAAAAGCAAATGAAGCCGTTACCTTCTTCACTGAATATTTAGATGCATATCCATACAGTTATTATGCATGGTTCAATTTAGGACTTTCCTTTGCCCGTATAGGTTTGTTTGAAAAAGCAATTGAAGCTTACGATTACGCATTGGCCATCAATGAGCAATTCAGTTCAGCTTACTTCAATAAGGCAAATTCTCTTGCTCAACTCGAGAGATACGAAGAAGCCATTCAGGTGTATAAGGAAACATTTAAATATGAAGATCATGATCCTTCTACCTATTATTACATAGGTGAATGTTATGAGAACATGGAACGCTTTGAAGATGCGCTTGTGAATTACAATAAATGCGTGAAGCTGGATCCTGCACATGCGGATGCGTGGCTGGGAATAGGTGTGGTGCTGGATGCATTGAATCGTTTGACGGAAGGAATTCATTACATAAAGAAAGCAATTGAGATCAATCCGAATGATGCTGAGTACTGGTATGTTTTTGCAGAAGTACAGCACAAACTCGGATTTTTGGAAGAATCGGCCATGGCCTTTCAGCGCGTGATCGAATTGGATTACGAAGATTTTGATGTCTGGCTCGATTACAGTAAACTTCTACATGAAGCGGGATACCTCAATGATTCTATCGCTACGCTTGCAGAAGGGATCAAGCACTTTCCGACAGCAGCCGATCTGCAATATAGAATGGGCGTGATGCTGCTGGAAAAGAACAGCAGAAAAGAATCCATGGAATTCATTGCAAAAGCATTGGAGCTGGATTACAATAAACATGAACAATTGTTTGAATATGCTCCGGTTCTTGAAAAAGACGCTGAGATCATTAGTTTAATTTCACATTATAAAAAATAGTACATGGCGAATCAATACAATGTAAAGCTCACGCATTTGCCTGAACGCAGCGTCAAGCCTCGAAAATCAGGTGTTACCATGGTGATGGATAAAGGGATCAGCTTGCGTCAGGCAGAAGATTTTATCAGCATTTCATCCGATTATGTGGATTATGTGAAACTTGGTTTTGGTACATCTGTTCTTACTAAAAACGTGAAGGAGAAGGTGAAATTGTATCAAAATGCAGGTTTAAAAGTCTATGTCGGCGGAACTTTATTTGAGGCTTTTGTGGTTCGCAATAAATTCGATGATTACTTGAAATACATTTCCGATCTTGGACTTGACAGTGCAGAAGTTAGTGATGGAAGCATAGAGCTGGAACACGATAAAAAATGTGAATACATCACTCGCCTTGCAAAAGATTTTACTGTATTAAGTGAAGTGGGAAGCAAGGAAGAGGGAGTGATCATTCATCCTGCACGCTGGATCAAAATGATGCAAAATGAACTTGAAGCAGGTTCAGAAAAAGTAATTGCCGAAGCGCGTGAGAGTGGAACAGTAGGGATCTTTCATAAGAACGGTAGTGCACACACGTTGCTTATTCATCGTATCGTGAACAAAGTGAAACTGGAAAATATAATTTGGGAAACTCCTCAGAAAAGTCAGCAGGTTTATTTTCTTAAACTATTCGGAGCTAATGTAAATGTTGGTAACATAGGCGTGGATGATGTCATCTCTCTCGAAACTCTGCGTTTAGGATTAAGAGGCGATACCTTCTTTACCTATTTGCCGGACGAACTGAAACAAGATAATGTATAATAAAATTAGTAAAGCATGAAAGAGATCACTGTACAAGAACTTAAACAACTGAAGGACAGCAAAGCTGATTTTCAGTTGATCGATGTAAGAGAGGAATATGAATTTGATGAAGCCAATCTGAACGGAGAATTGATACCCGTTGGAGATGTAATGGATAATCTGGACAAGATCTCTCGCGACAAAAAAGTAGTTGTGCATTGCAGAAGCGGTAAACGCAGCGCCGGAATCATTCAGGCATTGGAGTCACAACACGGATATACCAATTTGTATAATTTAAAGGGCGGAATACTTGCCTACATTGATGAAATAGGATTATGATCGAATTATTCAAACACATTTTTCATTTGGATTTTGAGTGGCTTTTTGCCAACTACGGAACCTATGTGTACATTATTTTATTTCTGGTGATCTTCATTGAAACCGGATTGGTAGCTATGCCTTTTCTTCCAGGGGATTCTCTGCTTTTTACAGCCGGACTTTTCGCAAGATCGGGATACCTCAATCTTTCTTATTTATTGATCCTTCTTTTCATCGCTGCCGTATTGGGAGATAATGCAAATTATTGGGTTGGCAGAAAAATTGGGCTGAAGGTCTTTCAGTTTAAATTCAGAGGGAAACCATTGGTGAAAGAGGAGTACCTCACAAAGACACATCTGTTCTATGAGAAGTTCGGCACCAAAGCGATCATCATGGCACGCTTCGTTCCTTTCGTAAGAACGTTTGCACCCTTTGCAGCAGGAGTTGGAGAAATGAACTATAAAAAATTCTTCAGCTTCGATGTATTGGGTGGGGCCTTATGGATCTTCTCACTTACAATTGCGGGTTATTTGCTGGGAGAGGTTGAGATCATTCGTAAACGCATCGATCTGGTTTGTCTGGGTATCATTTTATTATCCGTTTTACCGATCATTATCGGTTACTTAAAAGGAAGAAAAAAAGCGAGCAGTTGAAGCTGTTCTATATATTGATCCTGTTTCTTTTTTCAAGAATTGCTTTCTCTCAAAGTGATCTGGACCGACTTCAATCAGTTGACCTAAAAGATTCTGCACTGTCATCCAAACGTAAGGTAAGTTATGTTTTTCAGAATAAGAACTGGTTTGTAAAATACAATCCGGTATCACTTGTGTTTGGAGGAGCCTTGTTGTTCTATCAAGGCGTGATCTCTCCACAGATCATGCAGGGTTGCGCATTCGACCCAAGTTGTTCTGCCTTTTCCAAACAAAGTATTCGCAGCTTCGGTTTAGTGAAAGGAGTGGCGCTCTCAGCAGACAGACTAACTAGATGCACCCGTCTTTCTTCAATCGATTTTCATCCTGTCATGTTCAATGAGAACGGAAAAGTGAATGACAAACCGGAATATTACCGTTTACGATCCAAAAAATGAAACGAGGTTTTTTTGCCATACTCTTTGTTAGTACTTTTCAATTCCTGTCATCTCAAATCGTTCAGGAGTTGCGTTACGGTAATTTCAATTTTATCCTGCATCTTACAAAAAATGAACTGTTCACGGAAGCTGAGCGCGAGAAGGAACGATTCTTCTCAAGGCAAGATGTGGATCAGCTATACAAAGACTCTGTCAATTTTATTCTGGGAATGAGTTACAGAAATGCGGATCGGAAAGAAATAGCCCGTACGCGTTTGATGGAAGTCTCATCCGAAACATTTCTCTACTATAAATCTCATTACCTCGCTGGAATTCTGGATGCGGAAATGGAGAAACCTGACTCATGTCTGAAAACGTTTTTAGGAATTGAATTAAGTGATAACAAGGATCTGAATGAATTAAAGGAATTTGAAGTGGCAGGTGCTTTTCTCTTGAATAAAGACCTGAGGTCCTATGATTCAGTTTCAAAGAGAACTGTCTTTACAAACACTTTATTGATAGAAGAACACGAGAAGTTGAATAAATGTTATGCAGTGCAAAAGAAAATAAAAAGAAGATCGGCCTTCGCTGCCGGCGCACTTTCGGCAGTGATACCGGGATTAGGTAAAGTTTATGCAGGCAATAACGGACAGGCACTCGCATCATTTCTAACAGTTGGATTAATGGCAGGCATCACAGCAGAGAATTACATTCGTTTAGGCATTGAACATCCACAAACTATTTTTTTTGCCGGAATGTTCAGTTTGTTTTACATTGGTAATATTTGGGGAAGTGCAGTTTCGGTACAGGTAGTTAAAATTGAAAAGGAATTTGAGAATAAACATAATATATTGGTTGGCCTTAAGCTGCCTGTTAGTAAATTCTTCCGTTAAAGCACAAAGCTCAATGCTTGCAGCGGACAGTCTTTATGATCTCCATTCGTATGAGGAGGCTGCAACTGCCTATGAGAAAGTTTATTTTTTCTCGCAAAACAGCAATGAGAAAGTGAATGCACTTTTCAGAAGGGCTGATTGTTTTAAATCATTGAACAGGAACTTTGAAGCCTACAAAGGTTTGATTCGTGTTCTGCAATTCGAATTGAATGATTCCGCTAAATGCGCAGCGCAGTATGAACTGGCCTTGAATCTTTTTCTGGCAAAATATTACAATGACGCTGAAAAATTTTGTGGGCGTAACAGAAGTTTACCGGTTAATACCAATGAATATAAAAAGTCATTATTGCTGCATGGACTAGCATTGAACGAATTGAATGATTACAATGCCGCTTCATTAAAGTTTGCCGAATACAACGCTTGTGGTATCTATTCTCCGGCAGAAAAAGATTCATTGGATAAACTTGTGTCAATTCAGTACAGAAAAAAGAATCTTCCCAAATTGAAATCACTTCGAAAGGCCAGGCGTTTATCAAAATGTATTCCGGGAGCAGGATTATTCTACGCTGGTAAACCCGGAAAGGCGATCTTGAACATTTCTTTACAGTTAATGGCTGTTGCGTATACTGGGGGTAATGCGTACTTTGGTAATTATGTAACAGCAGCAACAGCAGGTTTGTTCATGGTGAGATCTTTTTATACAGGAGGTGTCAATCAGCTGAATGAAATAGTACCTAAAGTGAATTACAAAAGATCAAGGAAATTCAATGATGAATTCCGCAAACTATATTTAACGAAAATAAAAAATTACCATGCAGATTAGACTTATTTTCCTGTTTCTCATTTCTTTTTATCTTCTAAACGCACAAGATCAGGCCAAGGCGGTCTTAATGGGACATTCGGGAGGCGTTAATAGTATTGCCTTGTCGCCTGATGGAAAAACACTGGCTTCCGGGTCAAAAGACGAAACCCTTCGTTTCTGGGATCTAAGCAAATTTGAATCGATCAAGACTATCACAACCGAAGGTTCGTCAGTGAAGCGGGTCAATTACAATCACGCGGGTACCAAATTGTTGGCTTCTTTGTACACAAGGTTTGCTGAGATCGATCTGAAAAGTGGAAAGAAAAGAATGTCGAAAAAGAATTCGCATACGGCATTCACAGAGACAAGTATCTATTCGAATAATGATGAATTGATCTTAACCTCAAGCTGGAGAGATAATACCTTGAGTATTTGGAAAAGCAGTAATTTAAAAAAGCAGATCGATCTGAAAGAAGTTTTTTGGGTGGACAATGCTTTGTTCAGTAAAAAAGGAGATCTGGTCTTTTCAGGTGGGCATGATAATCTTGTTAAAGTATGGGATGTTGCAACCGGAAACATGATCTATTCGCTCGCCGGTCATGAAGATTGGGTATATGATCTTTGTTTGAGCGCTGATGAAAAAACGATCTACTCCGCTGGTTTTGATAAAGTGATAAAGGTTTGGAATGCCGAAACAAGAAAGAATACAGCCACGTTGAAAGGACATAATGAAGGTGTGGTTTGTATTGATATCAGTCCGGATAATAAATGGCTGGCCAGTGGTGGAACTGACAAGGAAATCATCATCTGGGATCTGAATACATTAAAGGAATCTAAGCGGATCAAGGCGCATACGGAAGCCATCATGGATGTTAAATTCAGTTCCGACGGAAAAACGCTTTATTCCTGTTCGTTGGATAAGACCATAAAAGTTTGGGACCTCAGTGCACTTTAAGCTCAGATGCCGGTTTTGTTCCTGAGTTCTTCCCTGAAAGTATTCAATACCCTTTGTAGTTTTTTTGTTTCGAAGGATTCTGCATTTTTCTGATCAAAATGAAAATATATTTTTTGAATGGGATTGTAGTAGGTGATCTCAAAAAAGAAATACGTGCCGAGTGTAGGATGTTTTAAAACAATGGGTTTTACTACTGTTATCGATCTGTATTGTTTCTCCTTGAAGTAATGCCAGCAGGTAGGTTCATAATGAAAGAAATTCTTTTTTCTTCTTAAGAGTTCAGGATCAAACGGATCTTCGATCTCTTTTGATCTCCAATACTCTGCTGTAAAGAAGGAGTTTTGACCGTTCTCATTCTCAATTTCTTTTGTTGATTTGAATTCATTCAACAAGTAGGTGATGTTCACAATTTGATTCATCTCATTGAGATCAGCCTCTTCGTTTGCGAAGACCCTGGGATCCATTCCCTCATCCTTTTTCAAAGCGAGCTTTAAAAAGGAATTGATCTTAGTTCCTGCCACTTCACTCTCCTTAAAATTGTATCGAAAGACGCCATTCTCTTTCGCGTAATACTCTGTACTTTCAATGAAAAAGAGATCGATCTTATTACTGCTTAAGTCAGTTAAAATACTTTCTCCTATCAAGGCGGCCGTGTATTCCTTTTCTTTGTCTTTTGTTTGTTTCAGATGTTTCGTTAAGCTTTCAAAACCACTTTGGAGTTTGTTTCTGTTAATGTCGTATAGTCCGGAAATGAGTTCAACTCCCTCAACATTTCCCTGCTTTGCCAAATTGATAAAATAGAGGTAAGCATGTTTGTATGTTTCAAAGGGTATTCTCCCTTTTTTTCCATAAACAGGATCTTCAGCAATATGATTTTGCAATAAAGTGTCGAGTGTTATAAATGAAACATCATGCAGAATACTTTTGTTTGGTTCAAATACCGACTCTTTGCTGTTCTCCGTTAAAAATCCTTTACGTGCCAGGTCCGGATCATTATAGATCAGTTTTCGAAGGCATTCGCAGATATAATAGAGATAATCTTTGTTCTCATGTTCGAGGAGATGATGAAAGAAAGCTTTTCTTAAGCACTCTTTGTATTCCCCTTCGGTATAATCAATATATAACTGCTCCAGTTTTGCTGCTTCTTTTAATTTGTAAAATGATTTTTCGCTGATGACAAATTCTTTTGTTCCATTCTTTTTTTCTGCAAATGCCTTAAGTGCTTTTGTTCGTGCGTAATTATCCGGATGATCGGAAAGCAGTCCTGCCAGCGAATCTGGGTGTACTTTGTCTTTTTCTTTATCAACAGCTATGAGCCACTTCGGATCTTCATATTCGTACTGACTTTTATACCACCTGTACGAAGTTTCAAATTTCATGAAATTGTGATAGCAAGCTTTGATGTTATAATCAGCTTTTGTTGCCATATCAAAACCATCCTCATCGGCCCTCGATTCAAATTTCCGGCTTCCATGACTCATATATAAGAGCGATTGCAAATTTCGCTTTGACTTGGCACCGGAGTTAAGAGAGAAGGTTTTTCTTGTATCTCCATTTAATGCATGCGAAACTTCATGCGCAAGTACAGCTGCGATACTTGCTTCATCTTTAACTTCTGCCAGTAATCCAATATTGATGTAAATAATTCCATTATCCATGGCAGAAGCATTCATTTCTTCATTTCGTACCAAATAGACTTTGAATTTCCGATTAATGGAATTCACTTCAAGCAAATTCGTAAGGATCTGAGTGAGGTATGCTTCGGCTTCGATCCAGTTGAAGTAAATACTTCCTGAACGCAGCATGTGATCATGGTAGTAGGCAAGTCCGTCGGCATAATAAAGTTTGTCCTTTGCATTTAATTCAGGAACGGTGGAAAGCAATTGCCTGTACGCTGAGTCGGCATTGTACAAATACGTGGATGGTATTCCGGGAGGAATTGTATAAATATGTTTCTGGGCGCTTAGGCTCAGCACTGAAAAAATAAAGATGTAGAATAGGTATTTCATAAAATAAAAAAGCTGTTCTTTTTGGGAACAGCTTTTTTGATAGAATAATTGCTTATTAGTTGTTTGAAGCTTTTAATTTTCCGGTTTTGATCGGAGTTCCTTCTACAACCCATCCTGCTCTGAAGAATTCGTTTCTTTGATAAACAACACCGTCGATCAAAGCATCGTATCCTGGACCAGCATTTTCAATTGCCTTGTCAACAGCTGATTTCAACTGAGGAGAAGTACACATTTTCATTTCTTTACCGGTTGTACGAGGACCTTTTCCGTCATCTGGTAAACGTAGAGTTACGTTTTTAGAGCTGATCATTGTAAAATCGATCAAACGTTGGTTACAGCTAGCAAGCGTCATTACAACAATTGCTGCTACTGGGATCATTAATTTTTTCATGTTAATTTTAAAATTTTTGGTTAAGTGCATCAAAGAAAACCAAATAGTTTAATATTTGCAAGTTTTTTTATGTAAAAATCTGTTCTTAAAAGCCTTTTTCCTGACAACGAATGATCGCTAATTCATCCTTTTTATCACTCGCCATTAACAGTTTCCAAAGAATGGTTTTTTCACTGTTATTCACCGTTAATCGAACCTTGAATGATTCCCGTTGACTCTCCAGTTTATGGTCGTAAAATACTGTAAAATAGACCAGAATGATGTTGTTATCAAAATTGTCGTAGTGTGTTAAACTCCAGTCTATCGAACTCGAAAAATTGTCGGTTTCCCCTATAGCGCAGTGTTTGATCTTTTTGGCACTTTTGGCCGCTAAACCTTCTAATTTAGATTTTAGTTCAGGTTCAATCTTAGCATAAGTCTCACTTTCGCCTTTTGTCACATTTTCAGTGTTTTCTTTGTATTGGGCAAAACTTTCGGACTTTCCGTTCCGGTATTTTATCCGCTCAATTTTATTGGTGGCTGTTGAAAAAGTTCTGGAAGCTCCGGGAATCTGAAAGACAACCCATTCATCACTCACTTCTTCCACTTTACAAGCAACAGGCCCACTATGATAGAAAAAGATACTGTCGTTCTGTGAATAGTTGTAAAGAGCTGAAAGAAGTAAAAATACGGTACCTATAGTTTTGGATCGTATCACTTGATGTGAAAGCCTTTAGCGCAACCTGAAAATGTGAGTCCGTGATCATTCTGATAAACCCATTTCTTAGAACCATCTGCTCCAACAATTACTTTTCCTTTGATCCATTTTCCAGCTCCGTCGGTCCATTTTGGTTTCCAACTGGTGCGCATGGCAATATTTATTTCTTTTGTTATTGCATCACGAAATGTTTGATCCCAATAAACTTCAGATGTTGAATTATCTATTTTACCGTTTGCGCAACTTCTCAGTAATTGTTCACCAACATCCTTTGCAATTCCTTCAATCGTGTTGCGCATGCCCGGCTCATCTGCAAGAGATGGACCTTTCTTTACGGGTTTCTCCGGCGCATCTTCATCCAGATTCTCCTTGTCCTCATCTTCCGATTTCTCTTTCTTTTTCTCAGCAGAAGCAAATTTCTCTACTTCTCCGTTCTCATAATTAATAGAAGTAATATTGGATTTGGAGATGGTGTAAGTAGGTCCATCGGGATTATCAGCTTTTTTATACTTTACTGTTTCTTCTCCTATTTCTGATATTTTAGCCTTTACAATGCTACCGTCGGTTTTTACGATGAGGTCTTGAGCTTTGATCAAATACCCGGCAATGATTATGATAAGTGTGAATGCAATTCTTTTCATATTGTTCTAAATTTTATGCAAAAATAATATAAATTTTGTTTGCCGTACCTTCCGGTCTATTCACTTATTTTTTGACGCTTTTTTATTTTGATTAAACACCACCCATTGATAAGGCAAGTACGATCCCGACAATAGCTATTACTGCAACAATGACTATTAATCCTGCTACTATTGCCCCACTCATAGTTCCTCCGGTAAATATTTCAAGTATGTAAGCCAGGTAGATCAGAAAAATGATCAATGAAATGATAGAAGAAATGGCCCCGATCATTCCCCAGGCACCCATTCCTCCATTGTTATACCCATATCCATATTGATAGGGTGGATTCAATTCCTCTTTTGCTACTCCTGCTGTTCCTCCCTTTTTCTGCTCCTGTTTGTCAAATGAAAACAGCTTGTTCCGTTTTTTCTCTGTCGTTCTTGGCAGCTCGGTTTCAGTCAAAACTTGTTCATTAACTGCAACAGAATTTTCCTGCTTCACTACAGAAGCAATCACCTTCTCCGTTTCTTCTACCGGTGTGGCTGAAGCAAATTGTAAAGTTTCTGCCTTTTCTGCTTTTAAATTCTGCTCTGCTTTTTTACCCGAATGGGCAATATAATAGCCTTTGGTATATCTTCTTTTCTGAAGACTGTATTTGCCAGAGCAGGAAGAGAACACAATCGCCAATATGGCAATGATCGTTGTTAATCTCATGTTTCTTTAAATTTAGATTTTTAAAGATACAACAAATTATTTCCTCTTTATTTGCTCTATTTCAACTTTAAGACCTCTTAACATATTCATGATACTGTCCAGATTCAGCTCATTATGATCGTACTGGTTCATATTCAGGCAGCAAGTGTATTCCCATAACTCCAAAACGTCTTCAGTCTTAACTTTATAGGGCTGGTAGATCTTATTATCTGAATGGAGTTCCAAAGACCCTTCTTTTTTGGAGTAAGACATGATCCGCTTGTAAGAAAGCCCGTCGTCTTTTGTAACGACCACATAGGTATTGCCCGGCTTCAGATCCTCGATCTTCTCTAAATATTTTCCTATCACATAAGAGCCTTCTCTTATCGGAGGCATGCTGTCTCCCTTAATAGGAAAGGCCCTGTGTTTACCTGTTGGCAAAAAGGGAAGTTGCATCTGAGGTAATTTTTCAATGTACTCCGGATCGGCATAACCTTTTAAATAACCCGCCGAGGCTTTTAATGGGATCAATTCTACCATGTCATTTCCTTCATGATCCAATAAGATCGGGAATAAAATACGGTTCTTGCCAATTTTCATCAGGCCATCCAGATTCGTTTTGCGAAGATCTCCTCTCACCAATGCATCAATGGCAATATGAAAGAACTCAGAGAGTTTTATCAGAAGATCAATGGGCGGCTCATTCCTCGCTTCTTCATATCCCCCAATGCGTGAACGGGTGATGCTGAGCTCGTCTGCTAATTGCTCCTGTGATAATCCTTTTAACTGACGCAGAAAACGGATGTTGTTGGCTATTTTACTCATTGCTATAATTTATAGCGCTAAATTACTATTATTTGTAGTTATTTGCAAATCCCCCACCCAATTTTTTTAAAAATGCGCAATGTCTCTTTGTTAAATAAGTCATTCCAGGGTATTTTAGAGCCAAGCAATCCTCCTTAAATCAAATAAAAAGACTTGACCGATCGCATTAAAATTTGAATTAAATTAGACACCTCTATCAAACTGCCATGAAAAAATTCTTACTCCCTCTTTTATTTATCGCCTCCACTTTTACAGCTCAAATAAATTATCAATGGGCCGGCAATATTGGCTCCACATTATCTGAAAGCGCTACTGCCATTGCTGCCGATCCTTCAGGAAACGTTTATGTTGCAGGACATTTTAACGGAACTGCGGATTTTGATCCGGGACCTGGAAGCACCACGCTTAGCAGTGTTTCCGGCAGTCAGGATGGTTTTATCGCCAAATATACTTCTGCAGGCGCATTCATTTGGGTAAAGCAGATCGGTGGTACGAATACCGATTGGGTGTACGACATGGTGGCCAATGCAAGTGGCGTGTATGTTTCTGGTAATTTTATTGGAACCTGTAATTTTAATTTGGGAGGCGTAACGACTACCTTAACTTCTCTCGGTGGCGGTGTGGATGGCGATGGTTTTTTTGCCAGCTATTCCACAGCTGGTGTATTGAACTGGGTAAATAGAATTGGAAGTACTGCAAATGATCGTTGTACCAATCTGGTGATCGATGCATCTACCAATATTTATGTGACGGGATTCATTGGGGCCAATGCAGATTTTGATCCGGGACCTGGTGTAACCACCTTATCTGTAACAGGAACGTACAATGCCTATTTTGCCAAGTATACTTCAGCCGGTGCTCTTACATTTGCGAGACAGATCACGGGCTCTTATTCTGAAGGAGATGATATCAATATCGATGCATCGAACAATATTTATTTGACAGGCTCTTTTTCCCAATCAAATGATTTTGATCCGGGTGTTGGAACATTTAACATGTCGACAAGCGGAGCCTTGCAACTGGATATCTTCCTTGCTAAATATACCTCCGCAGGTTTGTTTACCTATGCCAAACAAATTGGAGGAACCGGTGTTGATATTGGCTTCGGTGTTCAGCCGGATGCTTCCGGAAATGTTTTTTTAGGAGGCGCTTTTTCTGCAACCTGTGATTTTAATCCGGCTCCGGGTACAAATACAATTGCGAGTAACGGTGGCAGTGATCTGTTCGTGGCGAAATATGACAACTTAGGAAATTACGTTTGGGCGAATGGTGCCGGAGGAACAACGAATGATTATTGCTATGGTTTAGCCTTGGATGGAACAGCAAACGTGTACATTACCGGACGATTTGCAGGAACAAATATTGACTTTGATCCGAGTCCAGGAATCTCAAGTCTTACAGGTGCAGGAAACACATTCTACACAGCAGGATACAATACATCTGGGGGAATTCTTTTTGCAAATTCATTTGGAAATATTGCCTCTGAAGGCAGATGTGCTCACGTGAACGGTTCTTCCATTTACTTATCAGGAATGTTTTCAAGTACTGCTGATTTTGATTTTGGTGTCGGCACTTCCACCATTACTGCAGTTGGAGGGAATGATGCTTTTTTCGCGAAGTATAATTTATGCAGTGGATCAGCGCCTGCTCAGCCTTCCGCTATTGCAGGGAATGTAACTGTGTGCGCAGGTTCTGCAAATATTTACAGCATAACAAACGACCCTCAGGCTGTAAGCTATTCCTGGAGTTTACCGGGAGGCTGGAGTGGTTCAAGTTCAACCAACACGATCAGCACAACTGCAGGAAGCAGTGGAATGATCTCCGTTGTAGCAAATGGAACGTGTGGATCAAGCCCTGCACGAACTGTGAATATAACGGTTAACCCTGTGCCGACGATCACAGCCAGCATCACTAGTCCTATTTGTCAGGGTGGAAATCTTATCTTACTTTCCAGTGGTGGTACTTCTTATACCTGGACCGGACCGGGAGGATTCAACATAACACAGGCAAACTTTACCATCTCAAATGCAAGCCCGGTGAATTCTGGAACCTATATCAATACCGTTACCAATTCATTTGGATGTACTTCTTCTGTTGCAGTTACAGCTACTGTAAACCCTTCGCCAACGATCAGTGTGAATAATAATTCTCCCTTGTGTGTAGGAAATAATCTTCTACTCACTTCATCCGGTGGAACTGCCTTTATCTGGAACGGACCTAATTCTTACACTTCTGCAATTGCCAATCCTACCATTACAAATGCACAATTAAATAATGGGGGAAATTACACGCTTACAATCACTGGTGCATTTGGATGTACCAATTCAGCTGTAACAAATGTAACGGTGGCACCTCCACCTTCACCTACCATTACAAGTAATTCAGGTATTTGCGCGGGTTCAACTTTGTCACTTTCAGTCAATGGTGGTTCATCATTCAGCTGGTCTGGTCCGAATTCATTTACCAGTACATCTCAAAATACGGTGATCACGAATGCGAACACATCTGCAAGTGGAATTTATACTGTGATCGCAAGTGTAGGAACTTGCACAGCGCAAACTACACAATCTGTATCTGTTCTTTCTGTTCCGTCTGTTTCTGCAACAAGTAGTAGCAATACCATTTGCAGTGGTTCGTCCGCAACCTTGAGTGCTTCCGGTGCATCTACTTATGCATGGAGTAGTGGAGGTACATCTTTCAGCGAAGTAGTGACTCCAACCCTCACAACAAATTATACGGTAACGGGAACCGCGGCGAATGGTTGTACAGCAACAGCAGTTATAACGCAAAGCGTAGTGATCTGCGCCGGATTAACCTTTAACTCAATTTTTGAAGAAAATCTTAAGATCTATCCGAATCCGACCAGTTCCCAACTGTCAATTGTATTGAACGAATTTTCCGTGGTTATGATCTTCGATCTACATGGAAAAAAGGTTTATCAGGAGGAATTATGCATTGGAATTCAGGAAATCTCTTTGAAGAATTTTCCTAATGGGATCTATTTCATGAAAGTCTCAACTAGTTCTGGACAAAAAACATTGAAATTGGTGAAGGAGTAGGGTGAGGTGAAACGAAGTTCTACCTTCTTGTTACTTTACCGTTTAATTTTTGACTTCTATTTAAGCAATTGAACTAGTTCTGTTGCTAAATTCCCTTTATTTCGCTTCTTAAACTCTGCCTTTTTGCTAAATTTACCGTTTTAATACAATTGAATAAGAATAGAAAATACATCATTTGGCTTTGGTCCCTTTTCCTGGGACCTGTGACCTTGGTTTTTGTCATGCTCCTGCTTGTCTCTGCCGGTACCTTTGGCCCTTTGCCAAAAGTTGATGAACTTCTCAATCCTAAGAACAGTCTTGCTACCATTGTTTACAGCGGAGATCTGAAAATATTGGGAAAATATTACAGCGAGAACAGGGTGAATGTGAATTACAATCAATTGGATTCTGACCTCGTTCATGCCTTAGTAGCTACTGAAGATGCTCGTTTTTTTGAGCACAGCGGAGTTGATGTGAAAGCCTTGCTTCGTTCTGTTTCCGGAATTTTTACCGGTGGCAGCAAGGGTGGAGGAAGTACTATTACGCAACAGCTGGCGAAAATGATGTTCCCAAGGGAAAAATTAAGTAAGCCTGAACTCGTGATCCGTAAAATGAAGGAATGGATCATTGCTTCACGACTCGAAAAATTATATACCAAGGAAGAGATCATGGCTCTTTACCTGAATAAGTTCGATTTTCTAAATTTAGCAGTAGGAGTAAAGTCAGCTTCACAAATTTATTTCAATCGAGGTCAGGATAGTTTAAAGATCGAACAAGCCGCTATGCTGGTAGGAATGGCCAAGAATCCTTCTCTCTTCAATCCCATTCGTCATGCTGATACAACATTACATCGCAGAAATGTGGTGATGAATCAAATGGTAAAGTATGGTTACCTGGCGAAAGAGAAATACGATAGTTTGAAGACCTTGCCTTTAGGATTGAGTTTTCATCCGGAAGATCATAATGATGGATTGGCTCCTTACATGCGTGAATATATCCGTGATAATTTTTTAAAGGCCTGGTGTGAGAAACATATCAATCCTGCTACCAACGAACCGTACAATATTTACAAAGACGGTTTGCGTATTTATACAACGGTTGACTCAAGAATGCAGAAATATGCGGAAGAGGCCGTGTTCGAACACATGCAGGATCTTCAACGTATGTTCAATAAGGATCTGAAGACAAAAAAGAATTATCCTTTTGCCTGGAATGTAAGTAAAGACGAGATAAAGAACATCATGGAGTCTTCCATGAAAAGAAGTGATCGTTATCGTCTTGCTAAGAAATCCGGACTATCACACGAAGAGATCATTGCTACATTTCACAAGCCGGCCTCTATGCGCGTATACAGTTTGCATGGAGAAACAGATACAACGCTTACGCCCTACGATAGTATCAAGTACTACAAAAGTTATTTGCAAACCGGATTCATGGCCCTTGAACCACAAACAGGTTATGTAAAAGCATGGGTGGGTGGAATCAATCACAAACATTATAAATACGATCACGTAAAAGTGAGTAAACGTCAGGTGGGCTCTACTTTCAAACCTTTTGTTTACGCCTTGGCAATCCAGGAAGGATTTTCTCCCTGCCATCAGGTAGCGAATGTGAAAACCTGTATTTCCTTACCTGAAGGCGGAGATTGGTGTCCTGAAAATTCAGACGGACCGAATGATAAATTAAATGGAAAGATGCTTACTTTGAAGAAAGCCTTAGCCAATTCCATCAATTACATCACAGCCTGGATCATGAAGCAATATGGACCACACGCTGTCGTGAACTTGGTGAAACGTCTTGGCGTTACTTCCGATATTCCTGAAGTGCCTTCAATTTGCCTTGGAACTCCAGACATCAGTGTTTTTGAAATGGTGGCTGCCATGTCGACTTTTGCCAATAAAGGAACCTATATACAACCAACATTCATTACAAGAATAGAAGACAAGAACGGAAAAGTTCTGGAAGAATTCATTCCTAATTCAGATGAGGTTTTCAGTGAAGAAAAAGCGTATGCAATGATACAGTTGATGAGAGGGGTTGTTGATGCAGGTACTGGTACACGTTTGCGTTTCAGGCATAATTTAAAGAATCAAATTGCAGGTAAAACAGGAACAACACAAAAGAATGCCGACGGTTGGTTCATTGGATTAACACCTGAATTGGCAGCAGGTGTTTGGGTTGGGGGAGAAGATCGCTCTGTGCATTTTAACTCGATGGTAGAAGGTCAAGGAGCAACCATGGCCTTACCTATCTGGGGTAAATTCTTCTCAAAGATCTATTCCGATCCAAAATTGAAAGTGAGCAAAGCAGATTTTGAAAGACCAAAAACACTGGATCCGAATCTGGAATTGGATTGTACAAAATATGATGAAAGGGACAATGATGGAACATCAGACATCAATGAGTTTGAATAAGAATTTGATTGATCGTAATGAGATGTTGTAGTTGAGTAAAGATTGGAAATGTGGCTAAGTAAAAAAATCTTTAATGAAAATTTTTCCCTGCATTTATTGTGCTGGGTTGTATTGGTTTTAAGTATTTTTGCCACCTTTTCTAATTTTGACCCTTTTTATCACTTGATGTTCAGCTCCGACTCAGTTGGCTTGCACGTCATCTACAACGATCTTTTTTTGAATGGAGGACAAGTTAAGGATTGGATATTTGCAGCTGCTCCTACTCTTTTTCCAGATATTTTTCTTTATTTGGTAATTAGAAAGTGTATTGCTTGGGATATTATCAATATATCCATGATTTACTTTTTCTTTCAGGTTCTTTTAGCTACCGCCTCTAGTACTTATCTTTTTTCACGTGTCGCCCCCGGTCAGTTAAAGAAATATTCGTGGTTAATACCTTTGCTCTTTTCAACGCTTTTTATTGAAACGTATTATTTTTCACATGACATCACTTTCGCATTTTACATTTCTTACTTTTCCTATCACGGCGGATCTTTTATTAATATGATAATATTATTGTGTATTTACTTTTCTCCTATGCGTGACTTTTTTAAGATGATATTCTTGTTTCTGTTTACTCTAGTTGCAATTTTCAGTGATATGCTTTTTTTGGTGATGGTTGTGCCTTTTATGTTAACTGTTTTAATAAATATTCAATTCTCAAACTTACTTCGTTCCATGCTGGTCTTTATCTTAGTTCTTGCTGGTTGCATTTTGGGTTATCAATTGTTTGAATACTTGAAGACCGGAGGTTACGCAACGTTCTTGTCGGTACGCATACTAAATCCTGACAATGCAATACCTTCATTAAAAGTGTTTTTAAATGAGATGTATGATTTCATCAAATCTCCCGGGTTCAGATCAATTCATATGCTTTTCACTTTCCTTTTGATTCCATACGGTTTCTATTTCTATGCCAAGAATAGAAGATCTGAACAAAAAGAATTTGCAGTTTTCTTTCTTCTATACTCTTTTTTCTCACTTTGTGTCTTTTCTGCACCAATTGTTAACGGCAATTTTTCCGGTTACGATACATTAAGGTATTCAATATCACCTTTTTATTTTTCACTTTTGATCATTTCATTTTTAATTGCATTTCAATTGAACAAGATTTCATCCAGAATCAAGCTAAAGGTTGTATCATTTGCAATCCCAACAATTTTCCTTGGCATGATTTTATTTGGATTTAGTTATAAAGGATTAAAAGAGTTCTTGCATTATAAACCAGAGTATGCAAAAGAAATTGACGAGGCCTATAGTAAGTATGGTTTAACAAGAGGAATTGCCGAATACTGGCATGCTAAGAAATTTACAGTGTTTAGTGATAGAGGAGTAAAAATAGAATCAGTTTATCCTGATTTGAATATGCACGAAATTCTAAGTAATCAAAGTTGGTATTTTGAGAGCCCTTACAATTTTGTGATTGAGGATAGATTGTCAAGAGAAGAAATCAGGAAGGAATTTGTTATAGAAGACACTATTCAGATAAGGGATTTAGTAATTTACAAAGTTAAGCCATTTAAATTTGTGAGAGGTAAATATAAACCGGTGAAGATAGAACCATAAGATCGTCAAGTTAAAATTATAAAATCAATTATATTTGTATATTAATTCATATTCTATGATCAATCGAGTTGTAAAAAATGCCGAAGAGGCAACAAAAGGAATTAAAGACGGAATGACATTGGCAATTGGAGGCTTTGGCCTCTGTGGCATTCCTGAAAACTGTATATCGCAATTGGTGAAGATGGGAGTGAAGAACCTGACTTGCATCAGTAACAATGCCGGTGTGGATGATTTTGGACTTGGACTTCTTCTTCAAACCAAACAGATCAGAAAAATGATCTCCTCTTATGTAGGAGAAAATGATGAATTTGAAAGGCAGATGTTAAGTGGTGAGTTGGAAGTGGAGTTGATCCCACAGGGTACATTGGCCACTCGTTGCCTGGCTGGTGGTTACGGTATGCCCGTAATATTCACCCCTGCCGGCGTAGGTACGGAAGTTGCCATTGGAAAAGAAGTACGTCGCTTTACTTTCAACGGTGAAGAAAAAGATTACCTCATGGAAAAGGCTTTTGAACCCGATTTTGCAATTGTGAAAGCCTGGAAGGGTGATACAGCGGGGAATCTTATTTTTAGAAGCACCGCTCGTAATTTCAATCCCATGATGGCGATGGCCGGAAAAATTACTATTGCTGAGGTGGAGCATCTTGTTCCGGCAGGAGAATTGGATCCGGATCACATTCACACTCCCGGAATTTTCGTTCACCGTATTTTCCAGGGAAGTAATTACGAAAAGAGAATTGAACAGCGCACCGTAAGGAAAAAATCATAACAGGTAACATCGTTCAACGTGTTATTCAACTCACTTCACTTCCTGATCTTTCTGCCAATCATTGTGGCACTTTATTATCTTGTGCCTCACCGGTTCCGATGGATGCTCATTTTTGTAGGGAGTTGTTATTTTTACATGGTCTTTGTGCCAAAATACATTCTCATTTTATTTTTTATCATTCTTGTCGACTATGTTGCTGCCCTCACCATTGAGAAGGTAGAAGGACGATTAAAGTTCTTTTATCTGCTCGCAAGTTTAGCAGCCAACATCGGTCTGCTTGCCTTTTTTAAGTATTTCAATTTCCTGAATGAGAATCTGGTTTCTGTCTTCTCACTTTTTGGTAAGGAATTCCATCCGGTGAATTTGAATATTTTGCTGCCCATCGGACTTTCCTTTCATACTTTTCAATCGATGAGTTACACCATCGAAGTTTACCGTGGCAAACAGAAAGCAGAAAGACATTTGGGTTATTTTGCCAATTATGTACTTTTCTTTCCGCAAATGGTGGCCGGACCCATTGAAAGGTATGATACTCTTGGAAATGAACTAAGAAAGGAAGTGAAACCTTTGTATCAGAATTTTTCCGACGGTTTTAAATTGATTCTATTTGGATTGTTCATCAAAATGACAGTGGCCGATAATATCGCGCCCTTTGTGAATCAAGTATACAATGATCCATCGCAACACAGTTCTGGTCAGATCTTAGGAGCTGTTTTTTTATTTTCTATTCAGATCTATGCGGATTTCTTTGGCTATTCAACAATAGCTTTGGGTAGCGCGAGATTATTGGGGATAAAGATCATGGACAATTTTAAGACACCTTATCTTTCCAAAAGTGTAAGTGAATTCTGGACGCGTTGGCACATTTCGCTTAGCACCTGGTTCAGAGATTATCTCTATATTTCATTGGGAGGAAATCGGGTTGGCATACCAAGATGGTGTTTGAACATCATGATCGTTTTCATGGTAAGCGGACTGTGGCATGGAGCAAGCTGGACCTTTGTGGTTTGGGGTGCATTGCACGGATTGATGTTGTTATTGGAAAGAGCAACATCCTCTCTCTTTAAATTTGAGATCAAACCGGAATGGAATTTCATCAATGTAATATTGACCATCAAAACTTTTGTGATCACTTCTTTCATCTGGATCTTTTTCAGAGCCGAAGATTTCGCCAAAGCTAAGCTCATCATGAAGGGTCTGGTAAAGAACTGGCAGATCCCATCTGTAGAAACTAGTATTGCAATGGCTGTCATCATGAGTGCTGTGATCATTGTAACGGATCTGTTTCTGTACAAAGGGAGATTCGATCTTTTGCTGAATAAATTTAAAACCCCCTATCGCTGGGCAGTTTATACTGTATTGTTATTTTTCATCATGGCACTTTCCGGTACTCAGAAATTCACCTTCATTTATTTTCAGTTTTAAATGGCGGGGAAGATCTTCATAAAATTCGCAATGTTGTTAGGGGTTGTACTCCTATTGAACCTGATCTACAATTTCACGCTGTATCCAAAAGATCTGAAAGATAAGTGTGAGCAGGTGATCGAGATGAGAGAGAGGCAAGAGCAAACGGACGTTTATTATTTCGCCGAATCGTCCAATTTCAATGTGAGGTCAGATGATTCTTTGCAGTTGACCATTTCAGAAATAACGAATCTGTTCTTTCCAACATTAAAAGTAAATGCAGTGAATAAACCGGCAACGCATGCAGGGATCTATAAGCATTGGTTGAATCAGATCGACCTGAAAAAGAAATTACCAAAAGCAATCGTTGTTACAATGAACATGCGTTCCTTTGATGCAGCCTGGATACATTCCAGATTGGAAACTCCTTTGCAGGAAAGCATTACGCTTTTGAAACCTTACCCGAACCTGATCAATCGTTTTTTCCTTTCTCTCAATGCATTCGATAATAAAACAGATAAGCAAAGAGAACAAATGATGCTGGACGAATGGAAGAATAATGAACTTATATTTCCTTTTGATTTTAAATATAAGACCGTACGACAATGGGATGATGCCATGGCACAGGGAACCTATCTTAAACCTGACGGATCCTGGGATACTGAAAAGATCGGACTGGCTTGTCATTATATAAAAGCCTATGCGTTCAATATCAACGAAGCAAATCCTCGTATAAAAGATTTTGATGAGATTGCGGCCTGGTGCAGTAAGAACAAGGTTCGGTTGTATTATAATTTAATGGCTGAGAATATTCAATATTCTGATAGTCTGGTAGGAAAGGAATTAGTATTTTTATTGAAGCAAAACAGGGATTTTCTTGTGAAAAGATATTCTTCTTCGAATTGTACAGTGGTGGATAATCTGGAGCTTGTGAATGGTAAGGAATTTACCGATCAAACATGGACAACAGAGCATTACGGTTACAGGGGAAGAATGATCATCGCAAAGAATCTCGCCGGTAAATTAAAGAATCAATTTAGTAACGAATATAAAAACGCCTATTAGTATGTTAGATAAAAACGGAATCGCGAAAAGGATCGCTAAAGAAATCAAAGATGGAATGTTTGTGAATCTGGGAATTGGAATTCCTACTTTGGTTGCAAATTATATTCCTGAAGGTTATAATGTAGTGCTGCAGTCTGAGAACGGTATATTGGGAATGGGACCATTTCCTTACGAGGGAGAAGAAGATGCAGATCTGATCAATGCAGGAAAACAAACCATCACTTTACTTAAGGGTTCAAGTATTTTCGACAGTGCCATGAGTTTTGGCATGATCCGTTCACAAAAGGTGGATCTTACCATCCTCGGTGCAATGGAAGTCAGCGAAACAGGTGACATTGCCAATTGGAAGATACCCGGTAAAATGGTGAAAGGAATGGGAGGAGCAATGGATCTAGTTGCCAGCGCAAAGAATATTATTGTGGCCATGCAGCAAGTGAACAAGGCAGGTCAGTCTAAATTCCTTCCTAAGTGTGATCTTCCATTAACGGGAGTGAAATGCGTGAAAAAGGTTGTAACAGAATTGGGTGTTTATGATATTTTGCCGGAAGGCGGATTCAAATTACTGGAAAGAGCTCCGGGGATCAGTATTGAACAGATACGGAATTCAACTGCAGGGAAACTGATCATTGAGGGTGATATAAAGGAAATGCAGGTTTAATGCTTCTACTCCGAAATTCAATAATATTTTTTCTTTTCGGTCTTCTCTGCTTTTCCTGCAGAGAGGAATTCAAATCAGTACAAAAGTTCGATATCACGGCTTTGAATAACCCAAAGTCTGGTGATACAGCGATCTACGACCAAAAGGATAAGTTCTATTTCTCAAGGATCACCCGACCTGCTTGTGGAGGTCTGAATGCGCCTTTCAATATAGAAGAAGCGAACAGAAACAAAAGAATCTGGGTGATTTTCAAAGGAAGAGCACGCACAAATTATGTTCAGTCGAATGCTACAATTTCCATTGCTGCAGTTGGCCTGAATCAAACTACAGTTGTGTGGAAGGCTATTTTTCTTCGCTATTACATCACCGATATAAATACCTGGTGTCCGTTCAAGGATTCTGTTCTTCTGCCCCGCGAAAAACTGGAACAGAAATATTCCTTGGTGAATACAATCGCTTATTTGGGTACTTCAAACAATGAAATGTTTGATGTGGATACGCTGCATGTTGAATACAAAATAGAAACCGAAGATTGAGCTTCATTACAAAATACAAAGAGTTCGAAGTAAAGCTGAAACGTTTTGATACCTGGTTCATTCCCGGTAGCAAAATGGGGCTCTTGATCGCTTCTCTTATATTCATTCTGGCAGTTCATTTATTCTGTTCTTATATGGGAATCTATCAATACATTGATCGTCGTCCCTGCTCAGTACATATTTCTGCGCAAACATCACGAGCATGCGTGGCTTTGAATTATTACGAGAACGACATGAATTTTTTCACGCCGCAATATCAGCGAACAATGAGTGGAAAAGGTTATACGGGAATGGAATTTCCAATCGTTTATTATCTCGGCGCTGTTATGTACAAACTTTTCGGCTTTAATGAAGTATATGTACGTACTATCAGTTTGTTATTTACTGTTACCGGATTGCTTTTCTTTTTTCTGCTTTGTCTGCGTTATCTCAAAAGTTACTGGATCTCAATTGCTGTCATTGCTGCTGTATGTTGTTCTCCAGCCTTCATCTTTTACACACCCAATTTCATGCCTGATCCACCCAGCATGGCCTTTATTCTTGCTTCCTGGTATTTTTTCTTTAGTTATTTAAAAAGTCATCGAACAAGAGATCTGAATTTTTTCACATTCTTTGTCACTCTGGGAGTTTTGCTGAAGATCTCCGGTGGAATTTGCTACGGAGTGCTGATCGTTTTATTACTCTTGGATCGCATGCGCTTTTTTAAAAGGGAGAATGCCGATATGTTGTTTCCTGATAAAAAGAAGATCATCCTGCGATTGGCTATCTCGATAAGCATCGTTCTTTCCTGGTACAAATACACGAATTGGTTCCCCGCAAGTCATGGAGGTGTTACCTTCTTCATGTCGCCAAACATGTACGAAAGTTGGTCTGGACTTTTGGAAGTGCTCGATTGGATGAAGAAACTCTGGCTTCATCATTATTACTCTTATGAGAGTTATATCCTCATGGGTGTAGTCGCCGTGTTGATCCTACTTCTTGTGAAATTCGCAGACCGTCTTTTGTTATCAATCACAATTCTTTACCTCTTGGGTTCACTGATCTACTTTATTTTCTTCCTTAATCAATTCATGCATCACGATTATTACATCATCACCGTTCTTCCTACTTTGTTCTTTCTCTTCCTCACGTTTGCCGACATTGTTTTGAAGTTAAGCAACAAATATTTTTATCCGATCAAGTTCATTTTAATTTTAGTCTTCTTTTTTAACTTGAAAGAAAGTTTCTGGAAGTGCAGATTGAATTATTCAGAGCGCTACAGTCCTGAGATCTATTACTGGACCGGTGACTACAGAGCCTATGAAGACCTGGAGCCTCGTTTGAGAAAACTGGGAATTAAAAGGGAGGATCGTGTAGTAAGTGGTTTTGATATAACGGATTGTGCGAGTTTGTATCTGATGAATCAATTGGGAAGTCCCTTCTCTGATGCATCTGAAAAAAAGGATGTCGACAGTTTGGTCAATCATCCGAATGCCCGTTATCTCATTCTGAATGATTCCGCTTTATTCCATTCAAAGTTCGGTTATGATCTCAAAGAAAATATCGTCCTTACTCACAGAGGATTGATCGTCTACCGTTTAAAGTAAAGGCCATTGCAAACAATGCCTCTATCGGGCCTTTGGTATGCTAATTTTATCTATATTTGAGAAACGCATCGGGATTTGAAACTTACTTTAAATAGTTCAGACTGGGTCAAACCTTCCTCACTTTTTCTCATCTTTTGTTTTTGTTTCTGCACATTCACAATGGATCTGTGGCGAGCCTGGCATACCGATCAGACCAATTTTGTTTGGGATGTTTCTAACTACTATTCGTATTTGCCGGCAAAGTTCTGCAACAATGGGTCTTTTGAATTCAAGAACGGAAACCAAATGTATCTGCCGTATTCTCCCTATGGAGAAAAAATGCCAAAAGTTACTTACGGTATGTCCATTCTTTACTCTCCTTTCTTTGCTTTAGGTTATAAGATCGCCATCAACCAGCGAAGTGAGTTGGATGGATACAGTGAGCCTTTTCGAACCTGTATTCATTGGGGGAGTATATTTTATGGATTGATGGGACTCGTCTTTTTGCGAAAATTTCTTTTGAAGTTTTTTTCTGAAACAGTTACAGTACTTACACTGGCCATTTGTTTTTTCGGAACAACCTTGTTCTATTACACGATGGGTAATAGCGAAATGTCGCACACTTATCTCTTTTTCCTCATAAGTGCATTTCTCCTTGTTACTTATAATTGGCATGAGAAGGTTACTTATACGCGTACAATTTTGATTGGGGTTCTATTGGGAATTATCAGTTTGATCAGACCGACAGAGATCTTAACCGGATTGATCTTTGTATTATGGGGTGTGAACAGCCTTTCCTCTTTTAAGGAGAATGTGCGGAAATTCATGCAGTACAAGTTCCATGTTCTGATCATGTTGCTGCTTGTGATTTTGTTATGGATCCCTCAATTTATTTTCTGGAAACACTATACAGGTACATATTTTTTCTTTTCGTATGGCGATGAGAAATTCTTCTGGACAGATCCACAGATCATCAATATCCTTTTCAGTTATCGAAAAGGTTGGATCACTTATTCTCCATTGATCTTACTTGTCTTTGTTGGTTTCTTCTTCATGAAGGATGAGGTAAAGAAATTACGTCCTGTTATTTTGGGTCTGTTACTAGTGAATATTTACATGTTAAGTTGCTGGTGGGATTGGTTCTTTGGAGGAGGATTCGGAGCAAGAGGATTCACGCAGCACATTGCTTACCTTTCTATTCCCATTGCATCTTTTTGTCATTTCCTCATCAACAGCACTTTTTTCAATGGAATATGGAATAATTTGCGGCTTATCCTGATCGCTTTTATTTTCTCAGGAATTTCCTTGTCTGTTGGACAGACCTATCAATACGTAAAACTCTACATTCATTTTAATTCGATGACCAACAAAGCCTATTGGCATGTGTTCGGAAAATATTTTCTGAATGGGAATGAAGAAGGTGCACTTTGGGGTCTTTTAAAAGAACCGGATTATCAAAAACTGAAAAGCGGTGAGAACAGAGATCAGTAAGAAAATACTTGTCATCATTCCCTGTTACAATGAAGAAAAGAACGTGATCGCTTTAAGTGAAAAGCTATCAAAAGTCGCTATCACTGGTTGCAGTATTGTTCCACTTTTTATCAATGATAGTTCGAAAGACAATACCTTGAAAGTACTGAGAGAAGCGGGATTGAATTATCTGAATAATCCGATCAATCTCAATATTGGTGGTACGGTCCAAACCGGATTTTTCTATGCGTATAAGAATGGATTTGACTATGCTGTTCAGTTGGACGGAGACGGACAGCATCCGCCTGCTGAATTGAATAAGCTGATAGAGCCATTGATGGATGATAAAGCAGATGTGATCATCGGATCCAGATTTGTTTCAAAAGAAGGATTTCAGTCTTCGGCAATGAGAAGATTCGGAATTAATTTTTTCAGTAAGCTGAATAAACTGTTGGTTGGTATTACGGTGAAGGACCCTACCTCAGGTTACAGAGCCTATAATCGAAAGGCATTGGCTGAATTGATCGAGTATTATCCCGATGAATATCCTGAGCCGGAAGCCATCGTTTATCTTTGTAATAAAAAAATGAGACTCCTAGAAGTGCCGGTCCTGATGGAAGAGAGGCAAGGAGGCGTTAGTTCCATTCGTCATTTCAACAGTATCTATTACATGATAAAGGTCTCTCTAAATTCAATATTTTTACATCTTAAAATGAAATTAAATGGATAAAATTCAGATTGTAGCCATCATTGCCGTGATCCTTTTTCTAGGAATGATCACTCGATTCATTGTGAAAGGAAAATTGCGTACAGAATATTCAATTGTCTGGATCCTGATGGGATTGACACTCCTGGTATTTTCGCTTTGGCGTGAAAGTTTGGATCTATTGGCAGGATTCTTCGGAGTGTATTATGCTCCTTCACTTGTATTCATGTTCTTCTTTTTCATGATCTTCATTTTTTTGATTCATCTTTCTGTTGTCAATTCCAAACAACATGAGCAGATAAAAAAACTGGCGCAGGAGATCGCCTTGATGAAAGAAAAATTGAATATTAATTAATGGACTTTTTGTGAACTGCCTCTTTAACGGAATAATCCGTATTTAAGAATACAGTAAATAGCTCTGAACCCGTCTTTCCATCCGATCTTTTTTCCTTCTTCGTAAGTTCTGCCATAATAGGATATCCCAACTTCATAGATGCGAATGTCTTTTATTCTGGCGATCTTCGCAGTTACCTCGGGTTCAAATCCAAATCGTTTTTCGTTCAGTTTAATGTTCTTGATCACATCCGATTTAAAGACCTTGTAACAGGTTTCCATATCTGTTAAATTAAGATTGTTGAACATGTTGCTCAGAAATGTGAGGAATTTATTTCCCAAACTGTGCCAGAAGAAAAGAATTCGGTGCGGCTTATCACCGACAAATCTGGAACCATATACAACATCCGCAAATCCATTCAAAATTGGATTCAACAAAATAGTGTATTCATTCGGATCATATTCCATATCGGCATCTTGTACGATCAGATAATCCCCTGTTGCCAGCTCTATCGCTTTGTGAATGGCCGCTCCCTTACCCATGTTTACGGGTTGATTCAATAACTTGTAGTTGATTCCTGATTTAGAACTGAAATAATTCTCTATGGCTTCTTTTGTTCCGTCCTTCGAACAATCATTTACAATGACAATCTCTTTTTTTAATTGTCCGGGTAATTCCACTGCCAAAACTTTATCGAGGATCAGATGAATGGTCTTCGCCTCATTGTAAGCTGGAATTAAAATGGATAAAGTTCCGGACATTCCGATCAGGATTTCACCATTGCACTAACAAGGATGCTTTCAAATAAGAATTTTCCGTCTTCATTTCCTAATTCTTTGTCGGCTGCTCTTTCAGGATGTGGCATCATTCCGAATACATTCTTTCCTTCATTGCAAACACCGGCAATATTTTCTAATGCTCCATTCGGATTTCCGGCTTCGTTCACATTTCCGTTTTCATCACAGTATCTGAAAAGGATCTGTCCGTTCGAATTTAATTTCTTCAATGTGGCCTCGTCAGCAAAGTACTTTCCTTCTCCATGTGCAATTGGAATTTTCAAGGCTTTATTAGTTGGCACTTTAGAGGTTAGAATTGTTGAATTATTTTGTGCTTTGATAAATACGTTTTTGCAAATGAATTTACGACTGTTGTTGTGCAACAATGCGCCTGGCAATAACCCGGCTTCGCAAAGGATCTGAAAACCGTTGCAAACACCGAACACAAATCCCCCTGCATTGGCATGAGCGATCACTTTCTCCATTATAGGACTGAAACGCGCGATTGCCCCGCTGCGCAAATAATCTCCATACGAAAATCCACCCGGTAAAATGATGTGAGTACATCCTTCAAGATCCGTGTTCTTATGCCACAGCTTAACAGTTTCTTGTCCCATGATGGTTTGCAGAACATAGACCATGTCCTCATCACAATTGGACCCCGGAAATACAACAACGCCAAATTTCATTTGAATAGATTTAGAATACAAAAGTAGAAAATTAAGGGAAATCCTAAGAACAGTTTTTGAACAGTTTTATCCGTTAAAACGTTTTGCGAATTAGCTTCCGTTTTTTGCTTGGGAAAGCTATGGATTTGAGCGTTAACACACAAAAAATGACTCGAATTTGCTGTTACCGTCGTGTCTTTGTCTTGTCAGGCAGTTTAAAGAAATGGACCGAAAGTCAAAATTAAATAGATGTGTAGAATAACAAGTACGGTAATATTAATAACAGACCTTTTCTTGTTTACTAAAATTTGCCAATATAATCGAATCATTGAGACTAGAATTAAGACTGATAGCGATAATCCGATAGCAAGATGAGTCAATCCAATTGGAAAAAATTGTGTTATGTAAGCTGATGTCGAACCAAGCTTGTCATAAGTTTCCCAATAATAAATCCAAGTTGCCAAGTAATAAGATGATAAAAGAAACGTGAGAGTCACGATTATTGCCCATGCTTTTTTCATTGCTAAAGGTTTTATATTTATGTCAGATCGTCTTCTATTACAGGTAACAGCAGATCTGGAGCCTAAGAAATCACCGGAGGTGGTTCCATCACATGCCCGCACTTTTTGCAGGTGCGCATGTCCTTACTTTCATAGAAGCGTTTGAATTCGCTTTGAAATTGAGTGGTGATATCGGTTAACTGAAAATAAGCTTCGTGTAATTTGTGATTGCATTTCTCACAGAACCACAACAAACCATCTTTTTCGGTAGCATGACGTTTACGTTCCATCACCAGGCCAATGGTATTGGGTCCACGTTTTGGATTATGTGGAACTTTTGGAGGAAGTAAAAAAATATCGCCTTCTTTGATCGGGACATCAATGGCTTTTCCGTTTTCTTGTATTTGTACAGTTACATCACCCTCTAACTGGTAGAAGAATTCTTCACTTTCATTGTAATGGAAATCCTTTCTTGAGTTAGGGCCACCAACAACCATTACGATGAACTCAGCATCCTTATAAACAACCTTGTTATTTACGGGAGGTTTTAATAAATGGCGATTCTCATCGATCCATTTTTTGAAATTAAAGGGGCGTGTTACCATGACTTAAAGTTAAGAGAAAAATAATAAAGAAAAAAGGTGATTTTAGGCAGTACTTTTTGGCACTTTTTTGTCTTTTATGGTTTCTTCAATACAATTCTATATTCGTAAACGTATTGCAAATTTGCCCAGCGCGGATTTGAAAGAATAAACTTTCTAGACCGACAAAAGGTTTTATGAAGGTACAAAAGGTTTTTAGTGAGGGCAAATAAATAAGTGCGAAGCACGCTTTGATGTTCGCCCGAACGATGACCGATTCCCCCGCATTGGGCAAATTTGCTGTTAGCAGATGCCAGCCACACACAGTTAATTTTTGTCGACGATAATTTTTTGAATAACTGTCCTTTCGGATGATGTTATGTTAAGAAAATATACGCCGTTATTAATTTTACTAAGGTCAATTGTGTTATTTGAGTAATTTAAAGGAATGTTTTCTAATTTTTGTCCTTGAGAATTAATTAATGTAATATTTTTAACGTCATTTATATTATCAAGAAAAACGAAGTCTGATGTCGGATTAGGATAAACGTTTTGTCTCATTATTTTGTTCTGTTCATCAATTCCTACGCCACTGCAAATGTTTTTATAGCAATTATTGTAAATAGGATTTACATAAATTAAGTTTCCGTTTTTTTTGTGGCATAGAATTGTTGCATTTACATAACAAGCACAAATTATAGGAGGATCAGCTAAACCTGGTGAAAGGGGACCAAAACTACTTCCTATTCCTTCAATCCATGTTTCCTGCATAGTGGGTCCAAAAGGTACATTTGAATTTATAGTGAGTCTTTTTCGATATTGACCATCGATCAAAATACTGTCTTTCGCAGTCACTTTTATTCTTCTTGGTGTCTGCCAGGCAAAATTATAGATTGGCTTGACCGATAAAGTGTCGTTAACATTTAAATTAAAATTGTACATCAAAAACTCAACAGTGTAAGTACTTGCAATGCCATATATTTTTTTATTAGCTATTTCTTGACGTACTAAACCAACGAATTGAAAAGTGTTTGGATTTAGCGTCGTGTCAGTTGTTCTGTAATATTTTTTATAAGTAACGGAATTATAAATGGAATCGCCTTTAATTAGATGTTTCTCTTTTTCTACGGACCATACAGCGTTGCTGTCTGGAAAAGGAAAATATACTTGTCCGTTTATAGAAAGGGTGAGAAATAATAGTGAAATTAAAATTGCTTTCATTGGCTTAATAAATATAGAGAAAATTACCGTGCAGTCCAAATTGGTGCGAATGTCCGAGTTTGCGCCCTTTGTCGAAAGTCAGTCTTGGCTGGTTTCTGCTAACTTCAGCATACCCACAATAGCAGCATACACTCTTATATCTTTTTATGTCTTTTATGGTTTCTTCAATACAATTCTATATTCGTAAACGTATTGCAGCTACTTGTAGTTTTTTTTGCTTTTGTCCACCCCTGCATTTAAGCGTTAACCTGCAAAAAATTACAAGTAGGTGCCGTTATCGGATCGGTTTGCGTACACAGTTTACGTCTCGTTCACGTGTCCGTCAAATTAGTTTACTGCAATGTCATTTTTATACATTACAGAGTCTTTAATTCTGCCACTTGGGAAAAAGTTTATCCAAAGCCCCTCTTTTTTATTGTCGACATACATACCCTCGGCAAGTTTAACCATGTCGACGTCGTTTGAAACTTTTGTCTGAACGCCAGGTTCGCCAGTGTAAACAGCCTGAACAGTCTTAGTACACGCAACAAACTTTCTTACTTCCCAATGACCTTGTTTGTTTTTTGAATAGTCCGTCCTGTTAATTGTGTCGCCATTATAGATTTCGAACGACTGAATGGCTTTTGGGTCTCGGTCCACTTTTTTGTCGGCAGTTTTCCCTTTGTCACCGCATGACTGAATAAGAAGCAGAATTGTCAAGATGAAGATTGATTTGATTGCTTTCATGATGTCTGGGTTTGATTATTAAATTTACGAATTTGATTTCAAATGTCAAACTGTTTTTTGTGTACCGAAATGTCGGTCCGCAAACTGACCGCTAACTTCCGCATACCCTTAAAACCAGTTTACACTTTTATTCCCTTTTATGTCTTTTATGGTTTCTATTCTGATATAATTCATTAAGCTACTTCAGACCCACAACATCAATATTAACTTTTATTCCCTTTAATGTCTTTTATAGTTTCAATACGATTATTTTCTTCCTGAGAATACTTCCATCTATGTTAAGTTCAACCATGTAAACCCCAGCGTTCAGATCTTTTATTTCTAATTTGTTACTTGAAGTGTTTGTACCGGAGACTTCGAGAGCCTCAGTCTCCGTTAATGAAGCGCTGGTATTAATATTTGGATCAACTAAAATCATTCTTCCTTCTAGATCAAATAATTTAATTTTTGCTTTTTCCTTTGAGGGATAAGTAATGTTTAGATTTCCACTGCTCGGATTCGGAAAGATCAAAATTTCTTTCTCCCAATCATTTTCATCAATCGAGGTGGCTGCATTTATCAAAAGTGAATCACATTTGAAACATTGTGAATTGGTAAGGGTCATGCATACTTTCACCCATCCGTAGCACAAGTTGCTAATTGTTGTTCCATTCAGGGATCCACTTGTTGTGGAAAGCGAATAGCCATTTGGGATTTGTGTGTTTATCGTCACCGATCCATTACAGGATATGGAACTTGTAGGCGCCATACCTTGCAGATTGAATTGGGGACGGGAGTCTGTAACCAGTACAGTTCCTGTTCTTTTGCAACCATTATAGGAGTCTGTTACAGTAAGAGAATGTGTGCCGGCAGAAGTGGCATTGAAGTTAATTGCATTGGTGAAAGTACCACTCGGACTTTCCCAAAATGGATTAATAAGTGTTGCACCTGGGATACCGGAAGTAACACTACTGTTTCCTAGACCTAGAACAACCGAATTATTTTGGCAAATTGTGCTGTACGTTCCAATAATAGATGGAATTGGATTAGGTTGTTTAAAGTTTTGATAAATGTTTATTAAAGACTGCGTACTACATCCTAATAAAGTATTTGTGGCCATAACTGTGTAAGTGTAAAATGGAGGTGGGAACCCCATGCCTCCCCACTGAGAAAAATCAATCGCAATAGAGTAGGAGTCAACCAAGGTAGGTATGGCAGGTTGATACCATTTAATAATTGTATTTGGACTTGATGATGAACCGATGGCGATCATCGTAGGGCTAAAGCATGTGACGGTATCATTCGGAATTTGATAACTTAATTCCGGTGGACATTGCCCAAAAATTTCAGAGGAAATGAATAGCAGAATAAGTAGGCTGAAGATCTTCATGCAACAAATCTTACAAGTATTGTGCCAGATTCAGGAAATGATAAATTAGAAATGTTAAATGTTGAATTCGACTTCGCCAAGTCCAATCATTCAACATTTATCATTCAAAATTCAATACTATATAAGATTCTTAGTGAGAAGATACTCCGCGATCT
>Ga0154020_10000082_pt1 | contig 98945 bp, 80 predicted proteins | sample Klosneuvirus_201_FD_109709 | JGI IMG/M metagenome (GOLD analysis project Ga0154020, IMG submission 109709) | Active sludge microbial communities from wastewater, Klosterneuburg, Austria - Klosneuvirus_20160825_MG | ecosystem: Engineered > WWTP > Aerobic digester > Activated sludge | place... | reverse complement strand
TTTTACTTATTGCACTTGCGGAACAAAGCTTACAGGCTATTATACCAGTACTCGCGGAATGTATTACTACAAGTGCCGAATATGCAAAGGCGTTTCAATTAATGCAGATACAACCGATCGTTCTAAGAATGTTGGTGCACACAAACTATTTGTAGATTTTCTAAAGAAATATGAGTTACCGGCGCATTTGGTTCCTGCATACAAAGCGCAGGCTAAAAAAGTATACAGTCAGTTGAGCGGCGAAAAGATAATCGATGAAGATCTTGTAAACAGAGAAATAATCAAGCTACAAAGCGACCTTAAAAACCTTCATCGCAAGCATGCATTGGAAGGATTGGACAAAGAAATTTATTTGGAGTTTAAGCAGGAACTGGAGCAGAAAATAAATGAATTGAACCTCAAGAATGAAAATACGAACCTGAAAAGTTCGAACGTAGAAAAATGCATAAATATTTCTGCTGAGTTGGCTCAGAACCTCAGTAAATACTGGGCTTCCGGAGGCATGGACTTAAAACTGCATTTACAGAAATTAGTATTTCCCAATGGAATTATACTTGATACGAAAAATAGGGGAGTTCGAACGGAAAAAGTGAACATGATGTTCGATATAACAGTCAGCAAACAAGCACATTGGGAGACTGTAAATGAAAACTCCCAAGTGAATTTCACCTGGGAGTCTCCTTTGGTAGGCAAAACCCCGTTTTCTGCGACAACTTTTCTAAATTCTTTGTATTCTTCAGACACAAATATAGCACAAAGAATGGCAATCTTGAATAGGCTGGAAAAGGACTTGATTGCTGTCGAGGATTTCGCCACCTATGCCTGGGCGGTGGCTAGATTGAAAATTGGAGCCTAAAAAAACATTAATTTAGATAAAAAACATGAAGCCTTACAGAAAAGAAGATCAATATTACTATGATATTTATGACCGTTTCACGTTAAAAGACGTAAGAGAATTTCATAGGAAAGTGTTGCCAGGAATGAGCGAGCCAGAACTAAACGCATTAGAAATCAGATATCAGGATTTTGTTAAGAAGAGGTATAAAAACCGAGAGGATGCAGTTAAGCTATGGATGAAAGAGGATGAAGTTAAAGATCAAACAGTTTTGAAATTCAAAACACCTAAGGGTATTAAGTGTGAAGAATGTGGTAAAAATTTAATCCTATGCTCACATTTATTTGGCTCATTCGATGAAGATTTTCTCTTCGTTTTTGAATGTGTAAATCCAGACCATAGTCCACGCACCCTGGTTCTTCCCGATGGCGAAATAAAGTATATCTCTCGTCCAGGATGCAAAGCTTGCGGTAATACTATAAAAACAATAAAAGAGAATAATGGTAACTTGCTTATCCTGACCGACGAATGCGTCTCATGTGGAAAAAAGGAAGTACATGAGTTTGATCTCACACCGGAAGCGTCGATTAATGAGGCAGACCGAAAGATCTATTGTTTGACAGATTATGGTAATACATTCATGGAGGATCTTAAGTCAATTGAAAGCTTTATGGACATCTGTGAAAAATTGCAAAAAGATATAAAAGAGAAGAAAAAATACAACATCGATAAAATTCAGCGTAAGACAATTCCTCAGATTAAAGAAATATTAGCAACTGAACTTTCTGTTAACGGCTTTACTGATCTGAGTTTTGAGAAACCCAACGCCAGCCGTTACTTAACGGTTCCATTCACAATAATCGATTCAACAACACGAAACGAAGCAGACAGTGTCCGGACACTTAAGAAAAACCTCAAAACAACCTTAACTTACACCAACTGGCGATTATCTGGAGAACTAGAATATCGTCTTGGATTCATTACCGGTAAGCTTAAGGGTGTAGAGTGCGAGGATGATTTGCTAGAGCTTGCGAAGAAGTTGGAATCAAAATCTGATCTAGAGGAGATTGATTAGCGAGGCAGAAATCTAACAAAAATGTTATTGTTCATTTAAAGTGTATAACCTGCGGCGGTTACACTCGTTTTATAGCTTACCTTTGCGTAAACACCACCACCCCGAGAACGAATCTGCGCACGCGAGTGGTTAACTACAAACCTAAATTTATTTAGTATGAAAGAAATTAAAAACGCAAGCGTATGCCTTAAGGTATACAAGCAAAAGAAAGAGAAGCTCGAAGCCAAGGCGAAAGAAGCAGGTCTACATTTAGGTCCATTTGTGGAAAGTCAGCTGGACAAGGTTGAATCATTGGAACAACAAGTCGAGCAACTTGAAACACAGGTGAAGGAATTAATCGGACGTTTGGCATTCTACGAAAACGATAAAGCGAAAGAAACCTTCAAACGACGTCAAGGTGAGACCGCCTTCCTATATAACGAAGATGGTATCATCACTCCATTCGTAATTAATACGCTTCAGGATGTGGCAACCTACAATGAATTGGGGAATACAAGTTTCAATTACCTGATGCGTCGTTCCGGCAAAGGCATCGTCGCTCACGCATCCGCATTGCCAGAACATTGGAAAATTTCCCTAAAAAACATAGAACCTTGGCGGAAGTCGGCATAAATTGAAATTCATTTTTGAAAAACGGCGGACATCATTGTCCGCCGTTTTTTATTTATGTATACCGGAATACCATGTTTTTGGTCAATATTCATCGTTTCTCCATCATATTCCACGATTCGCTTTCTGTATACCGAAAGTATACAGGATTTTCAATTATCGCCTCCAATAACTCGATTCCCGTATACCGATACGTATACGATGTCCTGTAACGTTCCTTGGATGAAGGATGGGACCGTCAAATAAAATATTCATACTTCAAAATAATGTTGAGATATTGCCGCCTTCATCCACCAAATGTGCGACTCCAAACCTGAATACAAGTGCCATCCCATTGTAGAAAGGTTCAATTGTATCGAACCTCGCCTCGTAGACAGGACTACCCTTTCGGTCAATATGGAACCATCCTTTGCTATCCAGTGCGGTTGCGAAACCCTTGTGATAGATCCCTAATCCGGAGAAATATTGATCATGCAGGTAGCCGCCATTTGAATCTATGTGAGTCCAACCTTTTGTGGTTTTAACACAAGCAATACCATCCTTGAAGTCACCGGTATAGAGAAAGTCTGAACCGAACAGTCTCTTTCCGGACAGATCGATGTATTGGTAATAACCGTCCTTCCTTTTTACAGTACACATAAATTCCTGGTAATTCCCGCACCAGGCATATCGATCTTTGTAAAGTTCCTTCCCGGTCTCATCAAGATGTAAGCATCCTTCATGATCTTCAACCGCCGCACGATTAAAATAGTAGCCGAATGCCCTAGCATATCGTTTCTGATATAAGTCTTTCCCTTCAAATGTAATATGATGCCATCCCGATTTGTCTTTAACCGGTGCCAATCCCGGCTCGTGAAACTTTAAGGCGTCTTCATATTTCTTCGAAAACAAAGCTTCCCCCTTATGGGTAAATTGATTTTCTGAATTCAATTTTATTTCTTTCCAATTCATAATATAGGTTTTAAAATTCCCGACAAGTATGGCACCCAGTTATCTTTGGTGTAGATCCTGCCCGATAATACATAATCATACATGGCAATCATCGAATCATGAGTAATATAAAGGGTTAACCCTTCGTTACCGGACGATTCTCTTACAAAAGAATCCATTTTCATTCGCAATTCTTTTTGGCTTGGCATCCCGGGAGGAATCTTACCAGTAATAAATTCATCAAGTATATAATGAAAGCCATGTTTTAAAAAATATTCTCCAGCCTCTCTATCATCTGTAATGTGTAAGCCAGGGTTGCCTAAGGCAGTTGTTTCAATAATTTCAATTTCCAAACCATATCCTTCACTAATATATTTACCGGTCTGTACGCATCTTTGAATCGGACTAGTATAAATTCTGGCGATGTTGTATTTTTTGAGTTTTTTTCCAAACTCTATTGATCGTTCAACGCCCTTTGAATTTAGCAACACATCGTTACCGAATTCTCCATCTGGAATTTTATCTCTGTCGGCGTGACGTAGTATCAAGGCTGTTGGTTGATTTTTATAATTATTAAGTTCTTCTATTATTTTCATAGTGGTTTTCTCATGTTACAGGTTTTACATAGTTCATGTTCCTTATACTTAGCAATCAAATTTCTATAGGGCTTACCAACAAGAACTTCTTCCAGGGTGCCGGTCTGAATGTTTCCAAAATCACCTAAGGTGTCGCGCAGTTTATCGGGAGCACAGCAGGGAGATATTTTGCCTGTAGCAGAAATCCACAACTCCTTATTTAAGAATGGACAAACGTGTTCGGCTTCTACACTTTTACTTATTCCATTTACTCTATATATTCCCTCAAGAATTACTTTTTCCCCATTTGGCCTTAAGTATTTTTCGGAAGCGTCAATGGCTTCATCCACATATTTGTTCCATTGCTTAATCGAATCTTGATCAATCTTCATTGATAGATTTTTTATTTCATCAAAATGAGCCCACAGGTGATGCCCTTTTACCCTGTCAATATTCAGTCTCGCGGCAAGTTTGATAATTTCAGAAAGTTCATGCATGTTATTTTGCATAAATGTAAGTTGGAATGTAATTCTGCAATAGTACCCAGTTTTCGAGTAATGAATGTCTCTGTATTTTATAAACTCTATAACTTTCTCCAAGGTTGAATCAAAATCCAGTCCTTGCATCACCTTCTCTGATGTCTCCTTTGTAGCTCCGTTCCAGGATATTTTCACATCCGACGTATGCGGAATGATTATCTCAGCCCACTCTTTGACTGATTTCCGAGGGAAAGTTCCGTTTGTGGTAAGATTTATTTTTATTCCGGATTCTTTTGCAAGGTCATAAATTGTTTCAATTGCTTTATAGATCAATGGTTCCCCCATAGTCGAAGGTATTACTTCCTTAACTCCAAGGTTTTTCGCTTGTTGAAAAATTCCCTTCAGCCATTCAACCGGCATTCTTCGTTTACGAATTCCTGTTTCCTTGTACATTGTATCTATATACTTACTGAAAGGACTGTGCTCTTCGCACATCACACAGTTTAGGTTACAGTCTTCGGGATTCGTGTCAATTGTGATTCTCCATAATTCACTTTTCTTTTTTACTTCAGTGAACAGATCAATTAATTCCTTACAATGTTCGTTAATATCCGGCACCGATCCATCTTGGCTGAACAGATAACCCTTCTTGCCTAAAACTTTAATTTCATTCTGATGCGTGGTTGCCCATAACATTTTTTCGAATAGATCTTGAGAATTTCTATGTTCAAAAAGTAAACCGTTAACCTGATGCTCAACATATTCTTTCATACCACCAAAATTTGCGGTAATAACGGGAATCTTGCAGGCTTGCGCTTCATGAATTACCAATGGAGAATTTTCTGCCCAGATAGAAGGAACCACAATACAATCAACTTGTGTGAATACCTCATCCGCCAGATTTTTGTTTACATAAGCTCCTTTGAATTCAATTCTCTCATCATCCGCCAGTTTTTTAAGTGCTCGTGTACTTTGCTCATCCTTTGATCCCCATATTATCAAACGTGTATCTCCCTCTGTCTTTTTGAACGCATCAATTAGCAGGTTAATACCCTTACTTGGTACATGAGTGCCAATATATCCAAAAGTAAAATGTTTTTTAGCCTCTCTTTTATTCGAGGGTGTTAAGTAGTGAGTTGGAAATCCATAATCAAGGTATTTTATTTTTTGTTCCGGTATCTTAAACTCATTGACAAATCGTTGCATTAAATAGCGTGAGGGAGCAATGAAAAGATCAACTTTATTTATGATAGATCGTGTTTCTTCCATTCTTGACGAGATCCAATTTGTCCATTGTAATGCATCCCTGTCATTTTCTTTACCTGTGAAATAAGCATTGTAGCAATTTTTGGCGCATTTTTCATCTTCTTGCTTATCGCAAAGTTGCCAGATCTCTTTGTTGCCAAAATTTCTTTGAAGGAATTGACCCCTTGGACACATGAGCCAAAAATCATGCAGAGTAAAAACAATAGGAACATGCTTTTCATTTAATACATCAACAATTCCGGTACTTAAGTGATTCAAGTGCCCGATGTGTGCGACTTCCGGTTTTATTTCATTGAGTAGATTCCGGAAAACGGAATCCAACTCATTGTGCCGAAAACCATCCTTGCCTTGCGCCATGTTCACAAAGTATATGGTCAAATTATCATTTTTCTTCTCCAACCTTAGACTAAAGTCAGACAGATAAGGATTCTCCTCCCTTGTGAATACAAACACCTGATGTTCTCTACTCAACTCTTCGGTGATCGATTGACTATAGACTTCAGATCCGGCGCTGTAGTTCGGTGGATATCCGTGAATTATTTTTAGAATTTTCATATAATTAAATTAATCCGAATTTCTTTTCGTAAAAAAATGTTTCTCTTTCAATAAATTTCTTCCTTCTATGCTCTTCTCTTGCTTTGGAATCCTTTGTGATGCTGTAAAAGTATTTACTCATCGAGGTAAGGTGAAATAAATTACATTTCTTGCATTTGTAGGCTCGTAAGCGTTTTGCCCCTTTCGAAGTGTTCTCCGCATTAATTTCGTTTACACGTTGTATAGCTATTTCCATAGTTACGAAAGTTGCCTTATCGCATATTGGTTGTGCCGACTTACTTTTCATGTTAATTTAATATTTGAATATTATAGTTTTGCTTTTTAATCACATGTGTGAGAACATTAGAGTAAAAGGCTCTCTCAATTTTTCCTCCTTTGATCATGACACAGATGTTGGCAAATTCCATGTCGCCAGGAATCTGAAGTTTATGTCTTTCCAGCCATGCAAAGCGACCTATGACGATCAGATTGCCATCCTTAAAGTCTTTCTTCGCCATATTTATTGCTAGAACAATTGATTTTTGATCAGGTACGGTTTGTGACTTTTTACAGTGACCGTTGGCGCCACATTTAAAATTAGCTGTGACATGAATCTGGGTTTGGTTTTGGTGTGTTTGCATGACTTTAGACATTTGAACCCTATATTGTAAATATTATGCCATTTATTACGATAAGCATTAAGATGTTGATGTTGTGTTAGTTATGTTATTAAGTGTTTTAAAATAATTACATATAAGTAAATTCATTACATTTATGTTATGATATATATTCAAATCCACTTCACAAGCCACGGTATTGGTTATACCGGCAATATATTAGGTCAATTTTTTATTGAAGGAGCGAAAGTGGGGAAAGAACTCGTGATGCTAAATTGCGATCAGGAGAAGCTTAGTTCAGTATTTGAGAAAAATCGGAAAGGTTGGACTTTCGATCATGTGTATTATTTGCACGCGGATCAAGAAGTATTTGATGAACTTTCAACTGTTGCTTACCAATCACGGGAAAATATTTTTTTAAAAGATGAATTGATCAAAGAAATGGGCTTTGCAAAGGATTGGAAGGAGATTATTGGAGATGGCAAGAAAAGTATAACCGAGGAGATCAAACTAATTGAAAAAACTCCGGCTCTCAAGAAAAAAGGAGAAATACTAATTCAGCAATATTGGAGAAACATTCAACACTACACAATCAGCGATCAACTATTATGGTTTAAAAAATATAGTAAGGTTGGACTAGCGTATAATAAAAAGTTTACAGAAGTTAACCTAACCAGTGAATATGGCTTGGATGATTTACGCGATCACTTAAAAATTGCCGATGCCTTGGCTAAGTGTATATCTTCAATTGAAACTAAACATAAGGACGAAGAATATATTATCAATGTTTCTCTTGGTAGTTATGAAACTCAATTAGCTTGGTTTGTATTGGCGGAAAGAGATGTGCTACCATCAAACACAAGGTTTATCTCAAGCTATGACAATAAGCGGTCGACAAATACAAGATTCAAAAATATAGATATTAAAGAAGTACCTACTCAACTATTCAAAACAGTCACTACTTCTCTGAAACTGTTTGAACAAACAAAGTCTGAGAAAAGAAAATTAGCTAAGGCTTTAATTGAGCAACATATAAAAATGGAATTCTCAATCCTAATATTGGGGGAAAGAGGAGTTGGTAAATCAAGGCTTGCTCAAGAACATGCGAGGCAAGAACATTTCGTAACACAAAACTGTGCTGCATTTGACGATGATAGTAAGGCTGAATCTGCCTTATTTGGTTACGAAAAAGGTGCCTTTACCGGAGCCAACAAATACACACCAGGATTATTTCAAGAAGCAAACGGAGGAACCCTGTTCCTTGATGAAGTGCATCATCTCTCCAAAGTGGTCCAGGGAAAATTGATGAAAGCGTTACAAACAGACTCCGAAAATAATTATAAGTATATTCCATTAGGATCAACTAAAGAACGGATGGCAAAGTTTACAGCAATTTTTGCTTCGAATTTACATATAGACGAGCTCAAACAAAGGCTTCTTCCAGATTTCTACGACAGGATATCTCAGCTCATAATTGAAATTCCCTCTTTAAGAGAAACGAAAGAGGATCGCGAGGTTGACTGGAGTGCTATATGGAAGCAAATGAAGTTCGGTGAAGAGGCTGATGGCGATAAAATCCTAAAAGAAGACAAGTCATTCGCTTCCTGGCTGCGAAATCAAAAACTGTTTGGTAATTACCGCGATCTTCAAAAAATAGCTATTCTTTATCAATCATACTTGCGCTTTCCTAAAGAAACAAAAGAACTATTGGCTAAGGAGAATGGCTATAAGTGTGCGTTCGACTATGTTACCAAAGAATATCAAAAGTATTACTTGGCAAATGCCAATAGCGAATCAGATTATCTGAATACTAATATGGAACCTAGCGAAATGTTAGACATGTTAAGAAAAGATATTGTTACCTGGGCTGAAAACACCTACGGCAGCATCCCTGAGGCTTATCAGAATTTTCGAAAGTTAAATACCGATACTCCAACCGCAAAGACGTTGTATGATTGGAAAAAAATAAAATTACGATAAAAAAAGGCCGCTAGCGCGGCCTTTTAATTTAAGATTTGAATTCCTCATGCTCCAGGGGCACTTCACCCTCTTTGGGAGGCTTGTTAGCATCCAATCGTTCTCGCTCCGCCCGCTCTTCCCTTTCTAATTCCTCGAAATATCTTTCGATTACAGTAGCAGATTCACGAACTGGCTCTACGACGACAACAGGACCAGAAGCTGCACTAGGCCAAGGATAATTCGGTTTAGGAGAATGCTCGTACTCCCTTTGATTGATTTCTTCCTCTTCATCTTTCCTTCGTTTTCGTTTGACTAAATAAACTATAATCGCGATGGCAATAAACACTGCTGCGACAACAGCAACCTTTTTCCAATTCCGAGCCCACCACCCCTTACCGGTAGGAGCATTAGGAAGATCAATTGGGGAGGAGATAGCAGTACCATCAGTAGCAACATCAGTTCGCAAATAAGGCGGAATATACACTTCAGTGGGTGGCGTCAAATCATAATTTGACGCAGCACTTTCTTCAACGCTTGCTTTTAAGGTCTCGCTTCCTTCATTTAAGATGCCTCTGAGAACATCGAAAATAGATATCTGTTTTATTTTTTCCATTCTGAGATTTTTAGAATTTTAAAATGGTCCCCATCAGCATGAAGTGCGTAATTGTTGAAAATCGCACACATTTTATTACCGAACATAGAGTAGAAAGGTGTGATTGAATGTTCGAAACCTTTAATTATTAAGTCTCTTTCGCTGACAACGTGAATTCCCATTCGATCAAAGTCTTGCAAAACTTTGTAGTTACCGTAATTAGCGTCCTCCAAAAGCTTGTCATTCTTATGATCTAATTTGTATTTTTCGTAGTGCCAAACGTGTTTGCAATAAGGGCTGCAAAATTTCTTTTTTCTGTTAAGAGGATGAAAACGTCCATTACAACACGGACATATTTTTCCAAACGCGTCGAAGCCGATCGGTCTTATAAAGGGCGGTCGGTTAAATTGATTGAATTGGTTTGTTTCCATGGTTTTTGTTTTTTGAGTTTGACATATAGGAATAAATATGTTTGCAGTATAGACTACAAAATCTTATTCTCCGGTTTAGTTGCAGAAATAATTTTCCGCACTGTTTACAACGGCACGCGTTGTTTTCGTTGTTGTTTGAATTTTTCATACTTTTGTTTTTATTGTTTAAGCAAAGTGAGTGAAAAAACAAAAGTGAACGGCCACCGTTCTATAGATTAATGGTAGGAAAGTATAGAACGGCATGCGTTCCGGAAAAACTGTCAGTAAAATTTTGGCAGAAAAAAATTGGAGTGATTCGGGTTTATTCTTTGATTACCAGTCCCTCACAGGGTAAAACCATAGCTTTACTTTTTTGGCAATCTAATCTTATCGTCCAGCTAATACAGTTAATAACACCGCCATCTTTAGCTAGATCGCCGCAATTAACACTAACAATTTTACTTTTTGGAAACAGTTTTTTGAATTGATCCTCTACATTTTTATCCTTCATTAAACCGAAAGCAGGTAAGAAAAGAATATTTTTCATCTGGAGAAAATTGATGTAGAAACCAGTAGCATCCATTAAGGTCTTGTTCTTTGAAGTATCGCAAGGAACAGGAATATAATTTAATTTCATTTTATCGAGTGATGCAGTCAATAACTTCCAGTATGATTGATCTGATTTTGAAAAATCACTAACAATCACTGTTCGCTGATCTATAAAACGAAGAATGCCATCTGAATGCCCAAGTATATCTTCAGGATGACTTGGAATGAATAGAACATGATTAACTCTTAAGAGTTGTCGAAGACTTGCAATCAAATCATTTTTAGAAATCTCACCGTTCTCTTTTAAAACCTTGTCACACATCACCACATTGTTGCCATAATGTACAATATTGCCCCCATCTACAATTAGATCGCTTTTATAGGTTTTTATATCAAGGGAATAACAAACACTATCAACGTTTGTTATCAACGGACGATACTTTTTTTGCATTAAATAGTCAGGTTCATACCTAAATTGAATAAATTCTCCGGCTGCATTCTGTATCGGCATATAATCTCGGCACCAAATATCTTTTGTGTTTGGTAGAAAATCGCACTTAATCTTGTTTTCTTTCAGAGCGCTTACAAATAATTCGAGAAACTTTGGAAACCGTTCTGGCAATAGTCCAGATAAATATAGACGGTCATTATATGTTTCATTAATCATTAATTTATCTTTTTATTTAAATATCCGTACCTTCAAAGCAAATGTAGTTGCTAGAGACAACAATTTCCAAAATACATTTTGCCAAAAAAAGCAATCGTTTGGAGTTGAGGAGGAATGAATTCAGTTTTGAATAATAATTTAAATTGAATAAATTTATAAGATTAATTACAAAAAATATCTTTGTATTGTTGTTGGATTTTAGTGTTGAATTTTAAAAACAAAAATTAATTATGTTCGATATTATTGGTGATATACACGGTCACGTTAGTGCTCTTGAAAATCTTTTACAGAAATTAGGTTACGTTAGGCGAAATGGAGTTTATACACACGATGAAGGAAGAAAAGTTGCTTTCCTTGGCGATTTCATTGATCGTGGTCCGAAGATCCGAGAGTCTCTACATCTCGTAAAAAACATGTGTGATTCCGGTAATGCCATTGCCATAATGGGCAATCACGAGTATAATGCCATTTGTTTTCACACTCCCCATACTGAAAAAGGAGGTTTTTTTCGGGATCATAGTCTTAAAGAGATTGAGCAACATATTGAAACTCTACGTCAGTTTAAACATCATGAAGAAGAATGGCCCTACTTTCTAGAATGGTTTAAAACTTTACCTCTTTATTATGAAAATGAGGATTTCAGAATGGTGCACGCTTGCTGGGACAACGATCATATTACCTGGCTTAAAAATAATTACAAAGGAATTTCTCCAGAGTTCCTTTCGCGTGCTTACGAAAAGACTAATATTGAATATAACGTTGTTGAAGAAACATTAAAGGGAAAAGAAACCAAGCTTCCGGATGGCTTATCCTTTAGTGATAAGGACGGGGCCGTTAGGCATGAATGCCGTATAAAATGGTGGGCTCATGAAAGAAAAACCTTTGGACAAATATTAATGCTTTGCCCTGAGAAAATAGCTCATGTTGAAATTCCATCGAACAGTTACTTTCATAGTTACAACGACGCAAAACCGGTTTTTTTTGGGCATTATTGGCTAAAGGGTAATCCTGTAATAGAACATCCTTCTGCAATTTGTTTGGATTATAGCGTGGCGAAAGGTGGAATCCTTGTCGCTTGCCGTCTCAACGGTAAACGTGGGGCTTTTGAAAAATCATTCATCTATTGAGCTTAATACTGTATTTTTTTATCAATGCCCCTTGTTTCTCCCAATAAGTACTCCACTTCTCATGCCTTCTTGCTAAAGCTGAAGGATGCACGATTATTTCACCATTTCCATAATGAGTTTTGAACTGGGTTTCGTAATTCAATCCCAGTTTAATAACCTTGGCGGACGGGAAATGCTCTATAACAGGCCAATTTATTTTATGATAGCTGAAAATCAAACCACTCTTATCCCTCCCTTTCACAAATAGTTCATAAGACAGATTCATGAACACTATGCCTTTGATGAGTAAAAAATGAAATAATTTCTTTCCGTCATTATTAAATTTAAGTTCATAGTCCTGGTAAGGTAAATCAAGAGATCTACAAATGGTTGGAAAACATGTTCTATTTAGCTTATTGATCTCATCTTTACAAAAAGCAATTCCATTATCGATCTTATCTGGGTATGGATCTTGTCCGATTAAGATCAATTTTATGTTTTCAGCTTTTGCTTTCTCGAAATACTCAGTCCTATTTCTATCCTTATCCTTTTTGCTTAACATATTTCTCAAGATCATATATTGAATTCATCATCTCAGCCTCTTCATCCCTAATAGTAATATTAAACACTTTCTCGCACATTAACAAGAGTTTTAAATGAAGATCATCCCCCAATGAAAAGCCCTGTCTGTCTCGTTTAGGTTTATATTTTATCCAATTTCTTTTGTTATAACCGTTTGACAAGGCTTCAATGTAAACTCCCATGTCGAGAAAATCTTGCGATGGAAATTCCTTGAAAGGAAGCCCGTACACTTCTTCAATTAGTTCCTTAAGCTTAATCAACATTATCGAACCAGGAATATTTATCATTATTCATAATGTTTAAGATTGCCTTAGGCATTAATTCTGCAAGCAGATTGCCAATATCATCATTCAAGCCAAACTCGTCACCAAGCAATAAAACATTTTCCCCTTCAACAGGACTACCAACATAAACTAACGAATCAAGGTAGCAGATTTTGTTGCTCACCTCAATTATACCCTTACTTATTTTCTTTCTTTTGTTAAGCATATACTCTACATCCATTTCATTCTTATTCTCTGTGTAAGTTAAGCGTCCCTTTTTCTCTCCCGAAAATGCCATGAAAATGACCTTATCCTGATCCATATTTCTCTCGTTCTTGTTGCTGACAATAGTAACAAAATCTTCCCCCTTAAAATGTACCTGAATTCTCTCTTTAAATTTCTTATAAAACAATGTTGTATCTTTCACGCAATGCTCATTAATCCTATCAACTCCCTTCTCAATGAAATATTTAAACACATGGAATTTTATCTTTGAAGTTTGCAATAATGGAATCTTCCTATCATCATATCGTTCAAATTTCATTTTAGTGTTCTTTACAAGAACTATTTTCAAATTATCATCTCCAAATTTCTCATAATAATCCTGCTCCTCAATCTTTATCTGTTCAACTAGTTTTCGTAATCTATTGATACGAAGACGAGATTTTTCCATATTGTCGTTCGAATTTTCCATGTTTTTTTTATGCAATAATATGGAGTCACTACGCCAACAAATGACGTTAAAGAAAATAGGCCAGCATAGATGTGCAAATCAGGTCATCTTTTTTGAAAAACAATTCCTTTTCACGGAAAAGAACTTTACTTATATGGCTGTTCTTGTGAAGGTCCAGGTAAGTGAGCTCAAAATTAAGGTCATTAAAAGAAATACTTTCCGCATCAATTACTGTTTTACCAAAGCTTCCTAAACATTTTTCTAATACAAGAAGCCCATTTGAATAAAAAGGCACGGCCATTACGTTCTGGAAGCCAAACAGCATTTCTTCGCTTCTTAAATCGTAAAATCTTATTTTTATTCGCGTACACTGCGCATATTTCACCTCTAATCTGGTTACGAGATCTGTGCAATACACAAAACCTAAGGAAGTCGGCTCCGCTTCTTCCGGCATGGTTACCAATCTTCCAAGCGAGTTGATAATCTGTTTTTTACTTAGCAATTCATTGTCAAACAAAACTTGATTCACGAGATGAATATTCTGATTTCCGAAAACCCTAGTAAAATAATGTTCCTTATTAAAAAACAAGTAGCGGTAGCCGTGTCCTATGATTCTTAGATTGAATTTCAATGGATTAATTTTTGCAAAATTAATCTGGCAGTACGTCAATGTATGACGGTATTGGGAGTTGCTTTTTCATTTTGATTTGCATACCTTCAATTAAAATTATTATTATGAGTGATTATTTATGGAAAATAAAAGCCAATACCAATTGGGGTAAAGTCTTAAAAGGTATGGAAGTGGATGTTGTTGTAAGGAACAATACCGGGAAACCTACAACTGATGCTATCAGAGATGCATTAGAAGCGAAGTATAACATTAAAATTGCCGGAGGAATGCCGAGTAGCACTTTTGATTTTCAGAAGGGATAAGTTCTAATTATACATCCCCCGCATCCCGTCCAAAATTTCAACCATATTCTCAACCAGTGCTTTTGGTTTCAGTACTTTTGCCGAATCACCCAAGGTCAATATCTTTTGAACCAATTCATGGTTTAAACGCACATTCAAAGTAACTTCTATTCCTTCTTTATCAGTCTTTATAACTTTTTGTGTTGAATGAAGCGGCAATGATTGCACGTACTTATCCTGTGGAGGATAGATCCGAATGTGAACTTCCTCAACTTTAGTTCCTGAATAAGTCAATCCTACCACTTCGTCAAAGAAACGGGTTGGATTGGGTTTGGTTTCGGGTTTGAATTTTACAGCTAGAGTTTTAAGCTCAGTTATTCTATCTAAGCCAAATGTTCTGAATGTATTGGTGCCATCAAGTGATCCAAACACATACCAACGACTTTGGTACTCCTTTAAATGATAAGGACAAATAACAACCTGCTTCTTTGTCCCCTTCCAATAATTCTCATGCGTAAAACTCACCTTTCGCTTATTTTTCACAGCTAAAACCAAGGTGCGTAGGTTTTCAATTCCCCTCAAACTTCCTTCTGACTCAAAAGAAATAAAATCCAATACTTCCTTTCCTTCTCTTAAACTTTCGGCAATGATCTCACCGGTGCCAACAATTTCCAAAAACTTGATAAAGGAATCCATGTTTATACTATTCTCCTTATCTATATAGTATCCATTTCGACCCCTGTTATAAACGATCTCCACTCCAAACTCCCCGCGTATCTGCTCTATGTCTCTTTGTAAGGTGCGTGGAGAAATACTAAATCCATGTTCCTCTAAAAAATCTTTCAATTCCTTAAAAGGCGGATAGGTTCCAAAATTGATTTTTTCTATCAATAAGGTATAGCGTTTTATTGTTCCTTGGGTTGACATACTTACTAATATAGATTTTTATAAACTTGATCTAATTTAATTCTATTGTAAGCAAAAAGACCTTTTTCAATATTACGAGCTGTTTTCTTTTTTGACTTAGCCATTTTTCGAATAATTTCTAAATATTCAAGCCAATTTGAAAAGTTAATTGCTTTCCATTTAATTAATTGTAAATCATTTAATGACTTTACACAACGAACATCAATGATGGGATAGCGAGTTGGATCTGCTACAGAAAGTAAAGCGGTGGCCGTAGGGATTGCCACACCCTTAAGTTGAATAAGTATTTTAATCTTTTCCTTTTCATCCTTGCAACTTAAGGCTGCTTTCGTGATTCTTTTTACCTGAGATTCAGTGTTTTTTAAATAATGTCGCTTTGGTCTTCGTGATTTCCATAAACAAATCAAAAGGAACTCTTGCTTGGTAAAATGTCCTCGTCTCTTAATAATTGAACCGTTCTTGTACAATTCCTCCTCTAGATTATAATTGCGGATGTAAAAATCCAATTTTCCTATAAAGTCCTTCATAAAAGTAAAGATAATCATTTAATACGACATGTTATGGCGTAATGATTCCCTTCTTTTGTAAAATGAATTACAATTGTTCAAAAAAGATTTTTGATTAAAAATGAGGGCTTTAAAATTTATAAACCAAAGTCGGGCTGTATCTTTTCAGAACTAACTTCGTTATTCAACCCCATCACATCGCTATGCAAAATATAAATCATCAAATTCAACGTGCCGCCGAAAGGTACAAAATAAACGAAAATAATACGGAGTTAAAGGAAGACATACTTGGTATTCTAGGTTTAATTAAGGAAAAGGAAGCCCCGGAAGGTAAGGTTTTTTCTGTGGGAGAATTAGCTCGTACCAGGTTGAGCGAATTAACCGATCAGGAGCTTCTTGAAAAGCAACTGATCCTAACCGGCTTCGAAGATTATGATACCACCTTTGGCGGACTTATAAAAGGAGAACTTACTGTTATAGGCGGAAGGCCTGGTATGGGCAAAACTCAATTCATTGTGAATTTATGTAATAATATTGCCTCGAAAGAGATACCAGTAGCGTACATTAGTTTAGAACTTAGCAATTTTTTAGTAGCCAATCGTTTCATTGGTAACATTTCAAAGATCTCCTCGCAACAATTATTGAAGGGAGATTTTAAGGATCAGGAAGTGTTTGATATAAAGGCGGCGGTACAAAAATTAGATAGGCTTCCTGTTTATATTCACGACCAGTACAACAGTTCTATTTTTTCAATTATTGAAAGATGCCGACAATTGGTAAGCGAAAATAAAGTGCAGGCAATTTTCATCGACTACATACAAATGGTGAGCGCTAATTTTAAAAAATATAACAGGGAAACTGAATTGGCTTTTATTACACGAGAATTGAAAAAATTAGCTAAGGAATTAAACATAGCAATTGTTGCTTCCTCTCAATTAAGCAGAAATGTAGAAAACCGTCCCGGAGGGTCCAAACGCCCCCAGCTATCCGATCTGCGTGAGAGCGGTGCCATAGAGCAAGATGCCGATAAAGTTATTTTTCTTTACCGACCGGAATATTACGGTTTAGAGGTTGATGAAAACAATGAACCCACACGTTATATGATGGAAGTGATTGTTGCCAAAAACAAAAGTGGAAGTTTAGAAACCATTAAACTTCAATGCGAAAAGTATTATACAGGATTTAGGAAATATTCCGGTCCCTTTGGTGACATGAGTATTTCAGACGACAGATTAAACGATTTATTATAATTTTTATAGACAGGCCACCATTGTAAAAACATTATGTGCGAATTAAGGCATAGAGGTTGTGTACCTGCAACCCTTGACAAGAAGGGCAGATGAAGATCTGCTAATTCCGCTAACGCAGAATTAGCAAAGAAGTTTTGAGATAATGAAACAATGGTGGTTCTGTTTTTCAATTATGGAAGAAATAGTATGTAAAAGGAAAAAGGATTATTCACAGAAAGCCGAAAGATTCAGGCTTCTGAAATATCCCTATCAATTCAGGAGTTTGTTGAGATTAAATCCGCTTATTCTCAATTATCATATCAACAAACCCATCTACTTTAATTTTCAAATTCCTAAAAAATCAGGGTCTAAAAGAAATATTTTATCTCCGAACGAGAGTCTCAAAAAGATACAGGTGAGCTTAAATAATTATTTACAGGCCATGTATTATTACACCAAACCCAAATGCGTACATGGTTTTGTATACAATCCATACAGCGGACAGCAAAAGACCTACATTGTAAGCAATGCACAGCCACATTGCAATAAAAAGTATTTGCTGAATATGGACATCAAGGATTTTTTCCCTTCTATTACTGCTAAACAAGTAAAAGAAGCGTTGATGAGCGAGCCTTTTAATATGAGTAACGAAATAGCTGTGATCATTGCTTTATTGGGAACCTACAAGAAAGCCTTGCCGACCGGGGCACCCACGTCTCCAATTCTTTCGAACATTGTTTGTTTAAACATGGACAAGGAATTGGAAGAATTTTGTGTGAAGCACGAGATTACCTTTACTCGTTATGCAGACGATTTGAGTTTTTCTTCGAACAATCGTATCGAAAATGAAACAATTAGCGCTATGAAAGAAATAATTCATGGCTTTGGCTTTTCATTGAATGAAAAGAAATTCCGCTTAGTTACATCAAAAGGAAAACAAGTTGTAACCGGACTTGTGGTAAACAAAAAAGTGAACGTAGATAGGAAATATATCCGCAACCTCAGAGCCATTTTATATTCCTGGGAGAAAATGGGGGTTGAACTGGCGGCTGCGAAACATTTTGGGGCTACAGATCTCGCCTCAGTGAATATTCACAAATTCATTCGACGAATTGCCGGAAAGATTGAGTTTGTTGGGCAAGTGAGGGGGAGGGATGATGGATTATATCTTAGATTTATATATAAATTCCATACTAGCTTACGATCGAAAGACTAACTTAATTTCCACTATTTTTGATATATTAGCATTATCAGACTTATTCAATGAAATTGATCACTGAAAACCCATTTAGGGTCCTATGCAGATTGGCTAACGATGACATTCCGGAGTTGTATAATGAGTCTTCAATTGAATATAATAAGTATAGTGTTGAACAATGTTTATTTGATTTTCCGATACTGGAGCCTTTGAAAAGGAATAAATTTAGCATTGATAAATCATTGGATAACTTGGTACAGCAAGAGGATAGAGTTTTATATGCTCTGTTTTGGTTCATTGACGATACAATAGGTAGTAGAACTGATAAAACAGCTTTCAGTCATTTACGTGAAGATAAGATTAATGATGCAATAGATATATGGTGGCATTATATTCAGAAATGGGACAACAAACTAACTGTTAGAAGTTATTCTGCTTGGAATAATTTATCAACTCTCCAACTTCTAAGAAGTTTAAAAAACGGGAAAATAGGGGATAATAGCATCCGATTTGCTGAAGCGCTTTCTTTTAAGAGACAGCTTATAGAAGATGATCGGTTTATGTTTAATTACTTTGCTTATAAAATAACAAATGAATCCAAAAATGTCAACAATCTAGAATACAGTATAAAATTTCATAAACTTCTTCTAAGTCAAATTGAGTCTGCTAACGAGGTATCAAAGATCAAAAGCCATATATCTAAGCTTGAGGAAATAATTGAGAGATCAAAATACTATCCTTTGATTTTAGTACCTGGTAAATTTAAATATTCAACCTATCAAATTGAAGATATAAAACGCCCGGAACAAATTAATTACGATTTTGCGACCATTGGTGCGACTGAAAAATATTTTTACGAGTTATTGAAGCTTCGTTTTCCTAATAACGTGCTGATGGGTCATACAATGATAAAATTTAAAAATTATCTTCCCAAGTTTGCCGACATGATATTTTGTGATCATGTAAATAAGATTTTTATTGATATTGAAATAGATGAGCCCTATACTCTCGAATCTAAAAAGTTCACTCATACCTTTGGAGAAGACGAAGAACGAGATGAGTATTTCCTTTCTGAAAACTATTTCATTATTAAATTCGCAGAGGAACAAATTTGTAAATATCCAGAAGCTTGCTGTGATCATATTGCTCAGTTCTACATTCATATTCTTACGTCATTGAAACAAAAATTTCCACTAATTTTTCTTTTACGGCAAAATGAATTACCATCAATAACCGTAGATTTACCATTTGCGACAGATATACCGAGGATAAAAAGGTGGACTGAAAATGAAGCAAATACTTTAGCAGCGTCTTGTTTTAGGAATTCATATCTGCATTTATTGAAAAGCTATTTCAAATTCTCCGAAATACTTACCGGAATAAGAATTGAATACTATGAGAACGGTAATATTGAATCCATTTTTAATTATAAAAACGGTGTCTTGATTAGCCCATTAATCTCATTTCATCAAAATGGAAATGTTGAAGAAATCTGTAATTTATTAAACGAAGAAAAAAACGGTGCCTTTTTATATTTCGATGAGAATGGAAAGCTTAAAGCTAGCGGTGAATACGTTGGAAATAGATTAAATGGAATGGTGAAAATTTTTGATTCAAATAACAAGCACGTTAAGACGAAATACTTTGAAAATGATCTTCTGGTAAAATCACATATATTGGAGACGGGTGAAATTATTATTAAGAATAATTCTAAAGCAGAAGATGACGACTCCTTAGATTGTGAATATTTTTTTTAATTTTAGAGAGAATTTATTTGGGTTGTGTCTCTATGCTACTATTCTTAGGAAAATGATTTGTCAACTTATTTGCTTCATTAACACAGCAGTTCCCATCATTTGCGAAGTATGACATTAAAACATCTCCATCAAGTGTATCTCTCCGATTAACAGATTGACCCGCATTATTTCCCCAATAATTTAATTCATGGCATGTAATCGTATTCTGTAAAGCATGACCATAAATATTATTATCTCCATAACTGTATACTATGCAGCCGTTTTCAACTAACGTATTCGGCATAGTCCTTGGTAGTGTAAGTCTGCCTCCATGATGGGATGCAATTAATCCATCAAACTCTTCGTTTTGAATATTAGGGATATATTTATATTGAGCATCTCCCGGTAATAATACGGAACTGATATCATCTTCCTTTTGAAATTTTAAGTGGAGGGCCAGACCGCAATTATTTTTGCTATAATTATTTCCTATGCACCTTTTTAAGGTGCCAACGGAAAAAGTATGACTAACAAAAGTTCGTGGCAGCAGAAGCAAGTTAGCCCCATGGCTTATCAACTCGGCAATAAATTTCAAATTTCTTGGTGTTACATGTTGAACTGGCGCAATGAAAGTAAATTCACTTTGCAGGTAGTAAGACCTTCTAGCTGTTTCATAATGATCTTCGTCCCAATGAGATAGTACAATTATATTGTAAGGTGAATGATTAAATACTCTGGGAACAGGATAGGTAAAATGATTAAAGTTTGCGCCTCCGCCAATATCAAAATAAAATAATGGAAAGTCTCCATTGTTCACACAGCAAGCATTGCCTTGACCAACATTATATGTAATTAAATTGAGGCTTTGATGACCACCAAAATCAATTGAATCAAGTTTCAGTAAAGCCTCTTCCTGTTTTACGTACTCAGCGCATGAGACCCCCAAATTAAAACCACCGCGTAACCAATTCAAGAGAGTCCGATCATTTCCTTTCCTTCCGTTAATTAGTTGAAAGCTGTAGTTGGAATCTTCTATAAGAGGCACATTATTACTATAATTGCTAATGCTTTTTGACTTATAGATCTTGCTTATTCTGTTTTTTGATTTAAATACTTTCAACCATCTCCCTTCTAGCTTTGATATATTTCCGATACCGAGAAAAGTCTTAAATTCATTAGGACTTAAATCTACTTTTATCAATAGATTCGGAATTTTAGTTATTAATTCTAGAATTGAACCATTATTTTTTATATATCGATTATCGAATGATTCTGACTCAACGCAATCAATTATTACAGAGAATCCGGATTCGCCTTTTTCGACTGCATCAATGATGCCATAGTAATCAGCTTTCGATATAGGTGTATTTACTTTTATCATTACTTTACAGCTAAAGCATGAAATAAATATAGTCATTTTATTCAGTCCTTCCATAACGTCACTATTTGACGTACTTGTTTTTTACCTTCGAAAGTATTACTTTAATACTTTATAAATGGCGAAACATCAATTATCAAAATCAACTTTTATGTATGGCGTACAATGTCCATTACGCTTGTATTTACATAAATTTAGGCCGGAATTGAAAAACCCCGTTGATGAAGATCAAGAGGCCATTTTTGCCACAGGTACTAACGTAGGATTACTTGCACAGAGTGTATTTCCCGGAGGAGTTGATGTTACTCCGCCCGATGCTTATTCATACCCCATTTCAGCCACGAAAACACTGGAAGCCATTAAACAAGGTGTTAAGATCATTTACGAAGCCACTTTTTACTATGATGATATTATGTGCGCCGTAGATATTCTTGTGAACAAAAAAGGTAAATGGTACGCATATGAGGTTAAAAGCGTAAATAATGTAAAGCCCCAACATAAAATGGACGCAGCTTTACAGTATTACGTTCTAAAAAATGCCGGAATAAAGGTGGAAGATTTTTTTATCATGCATTTTAATAAGGAATATGTTAAGCGTGGAGAAATTGAAGTAGATAAACTTTTTACTTCAACATCCGTTCTTAAAGATATATTAGAGTTCCAAGAATTCATTCAAACGAAATCAAGCGAACTCAAAAAACTACTTCTATCAAAAAAAGAACCCAAAATTGAACCGGGAGATCATTGCTCTAAACCTTACGAATGTGATTTCACAAACCATTGCTGGAAGAATGTAGTAGAAGAAAAGATAGATTACGGTAAAAAAGCGATTGATAAAAAAGCTATCAAGGAATTTGTAGATAGCCTAGAATACCCACTCTACTATTTCGATTTTGAAACCGTAGGTTATGCAGTGCCGGTTTACGATGAGTCACGTCCTTACCAGGCTGTTCCATTTCAGTATTCATTACATATTCAGAGAAGCAAAAACTCGGACTTAGAACATCTCTATTTTTTAGGTGATGGAATTAATGATCCTCGTGAAGCTTTAATTAACGAATTGATATCTCATGTTAATGACAAAGGAACTATTTTAGTGTGGTTTAAGCCATTTGAATCCGGAAAGTTGAAGGATTTGGCAAGAGATTACCCTAAATATGAGGAAAAACTCTACCGAATACTTGATCGTATAATTGATTTAATGGAACCTTTTAAAAGAAATCACTACTATGATCCGCGCTTTGAAGGTTCAGCTTCAATCAAGAAAGTGATGCCTGTACTGATTCCTGAATTAAGTTATGGAGATTTAGAAATACAAGAAGGAATGGCGGCAAGTACAGCCTACGCTAATATTAAGGAACAACCAAAAGATGAACAAATGAAAATACGACAAGCACTATTAGATTATTGCCATTTGGATACATTGGCCATGGTGAAAATATTGGAAAAACTAATTAAACTGTAATATATGGGACATTCAGAATTGTACATTAAGCAATACAATGATTGCATAGAAGAGGGATTATCAGAGCTGTATGCAAGCTCGTTTGCTAAGTACTACGAAATAGCTATTCTGGAAAAAAGGACGAATGGTTACGCCTACAACTTTGCAGATACTGTTGGAGAATATGTTGCCAATCAATTTTCACCTAAAGATGATTATGAAAACGATGACTTATTTAAAGAAAAATTAATGGAAATTAAGATGGAGTTTGAAACAAAACAGTTTAAGTAACTATGAATAAAGAGTATGAATCCGTTTTTTCACGGCTAACCGAGTGGAGAAATTTTCCAAACTATCAACTTGAACGACGACTAGATATTTTTATTTCACTTTACGTGAAAGAATTGTTAGAAGCTAGGCTTTGGCCTTTGAGAGAAATCATAATTCCCGAGTTTCCAATATCACGTAAGACTTTAGGTGAAACTGTAGGGCTTCACAAGACAGTTAAGGTAGATTATGTGCTTTTTCCAATGGACTATAAAGATCCAATCGTGTTTTTAGAACTAAAAACCGATAATGGTTCAGTTAGAGATGAGCAAATAGATTATCTTGTTAAGGCAAAGCAATCGGGGATTAAAGGAATTCTAAATGATCTAACATTGGTTTATTCAAAGTCAAAAAGCAAAGAAAAGTACACCTATCTTATTAATAAACTTGATGAGTCCGGTTTAACGAAAACAACTTGGGAGAAGAATAAAAGAAGTAAAATAACTTCGGTACCTAAAATAAATGTGATCCAAGACACTAAAATTTGCTTGGCGATATTATCACCGTTCAAACCTTCAGGACTGGACGGTTTTGAAAAATTTGATTTTAATGATTTTAAAAATATTTTGAATGGTAAAGATGATGAAATAAGCCGTTCGTTGAATAATATTCTAAACGTAATAAATGGTTGTTAGCAAGTATAGTTCATTCTATTTTACTGCCGTTGACCCAGATTATAGCATCAAGGGCTCACGTGATCCTTTGGGGTTCCAAACTCTTTGGCAGCACCAGGGCAGAAAACTGATTCCATATCTATCTACTGTTTCTAGTAATTTGCAAGATTTTCAAATTATGTGTTTGGCGTATCATTTTTATGACAATGAACCCGATACAAAATTTGTCAAATACTTTCTGCGTTTTGAGCAATTAATGGCATATGTCAGGCTAAGTGCTGATACCAATTCCGGATTTAACGGTGTAGATAAAGTCAGAAAAAAAATAAGGGATGCATCAAAATTATCCATTTCTAATTTAGGGGCTGATGAAATACTTTCTAATCAAAGAGCTTATGGGATTTGGGGTAAGTATAATAGACCCTTTCAAGAGATTGGAATTAGTAAGGATTCGCACTTTTCAGAAGTGTTTCAAAGGAAAATAGATTCTATTCCAGAGAAAAATGAACTTCTGAAAATTGTTAAAAAAATTCGCGATAACGAAAAGGCAGAGTTAAGTATTTCTGTTTTGGATGTTCTTAAACCACTTTTAATAGTCACTAACGAAGAAAAACAATTCTTCTCGCGATTAATACTAGAAGTTACAATTCCAAACCCTTTTCAAAATCAATTACTGGCATACATTAAAAAAACAGCCTTACCCAATGAGTTTAATTTATACAAATTTTTAGAAGGGTTTGATTCTTCCTTGGAGCCTAATTCTCAAATCCGTAAGATTGTTGCAGACATTCGCGCTACCGAGAGAATATTAAGTCCATTAAATAGAATTCTTCGTTACTTACAAACTAAACCACATTGGACAAAACAAAGCATTGAAGAAGATAAGTATATTTCAAAGTGTAAGGTTGGTGTTAAATACAATTTCACAGAGGAAACCGATGAGAATAAAGTAAAGAATGCTTTTATAGAAACAATGTTTAAGGATAACTGGAATTTGGTGACAGACCTCGTTTCTCGAAATTCACTTGTGACCGATCTACGGGGTGGTTCTGCTTGGCTCACAATAAATAAGGATTTAGTTGAGATTCATCACAGTGAAGGCGGGTTTATTCACAACGATTATAATCCTGAAATACACTATGACAATGGATATTTCATTGATACTTATCTCCATCTATATAGACAAATTAATAAGTGAAAGAGGAAAGCTACATACTTAAAGAGAGGGTGAAGTCCTTAATAAATGGTAGAAAAGTTATCGCAGCTCTATTCTACACATTTAATTTTGACCCAAAGTTTTTTGAGAATTATATTATGCCTTTGCTTGTTCCCGAAATGGAATTTACAAATAATAATATTGCAAATAATATCATTTGGAGACGATTGTATAAAGACAATAAGGTTCCTGCCATTACAGTTTACTTTGATCAAGATGCGAAAGGCGATAATGGGCCAATGCTTGACTACAAGCTTGTTCCCGTAAACATGCCCATGGTTGGGAAAAACAAAGGGAACTTCCACCCAAAACATTCTTTTATACTAGTTGAGGATTCCATAAATCAACAAGAGTTGATTGTTATTACAGGATCTAATAATATTACTCAAGGAGGATGGTGTGAGAATATTGAATGTATTTCAGAGCATCTCCTGATAAATAACAAGGAATTCCCTTATGAGTTTAAAAACTCCTTACGAACCTTTATTAATTCTTGTTATGACTTATTCAATAAAACAGGATGGTCTCCAGCTGAAGATTGGGTTTATTCATTCTTGAATAAGATAGGAACAAATAAGGATAAAGATTATTACTTCTTTGATAGCGTTAGTAGTTCATTTCCTGAATTCCTTAAAAATTATGTTCTAATCGATCCAACAATTTATAAAGTTGAAATTATTTCCCCCTACTTTTCAAACAATCCCGAAATATTAAGTGATTTCAAAGAAAGAAATCTGGAAATTTGCATTCAGGCTCCGTTTTCACAGGGTTATTGTCTTCTAAAGAAGGAATTGTATGATTCTTATTGTCAAAGTACCGTAAAATGGTATTTTCCTGAGGATGAAGCAAGAAATACTCATAGTAAGGTTTATGCATTTTATGGGGACACAAAGGTTTATGCGATTGTTGGCTCTGTTAATTTAACAGACCCCGCATGGGCCAAGGTTGAAAAAGAGAAGAAAAAAATATTTAATGTTGAAAGCGCTGTACTTTTTATAAATAAAAAGGAAGAAATAAAATCTATACTTTTTAAGGAAATCAAAAATACTGACATTAAATTTATTGAGGCAACTGGTCTTGAAAGCGAAAATTGGCATGAGCGCATAGAGATCCCAGAAATCGACTTCTTAATGGATTGGAGCACAGAAACACTTTCATGGCGATCTAAAATTAAGAATCCGTGTCAATTACAACTTGATGATAATTTAAAAATCAGCATTAACAGTAATAAGTCTATTGATTTAATGGGTAATACTTTAGTGTTAAATTCTATTGCAAAAAAGCCTATTCTTAAAGTCATAGAATCGCTCGGAAGTGAATCTCGAACACATTTGTATTATATTAATCAATTGGGTTTCCAAAAAAGGCCAATGGAATTCAAAATATCTACTTCTGATATTATTGATGCGTGGGAACTTTTAGGGAAAGTTGATAGTGAACTGAATGAATGGCTTGTCAATAGGCTTGAGCAAATAACAGAACAATTTCAAGATGAAAATGGCATAATCATTGCCGGAGCAACGGTTGGTAAAAGTCTACTAAATGAAATGGCAAGACATTTTTATGGCCTCACAAAACTAGAATCGTTCTTAAAAGATTCTGCGATCGAAAGAAAACCGCAGCATACCCAAATTATTCACTTCAACAATATTAAGTATTACCTAACGTACGATAATGTAGATACACTATATAGTTATTACAAAAACATTTTCACATTAAACACAGAAAACCATCTGCTAAAAGTTTATTATTGGTTATTGATAGAGATTATTGATACAAACCTTTATTCTCAAGACATGCTATCATTTGCTAAAAACTTAAAAGGGATAAGTAAAGAGGAATTTAAAGAATTTAAGATGGCCTTTGAAGGGATTAAGGTTGAAATTCAGAATGAGATTGCCAAAATTTCATTAGAGGTAGTAAATACTGGCAAGTTAGATAAGAAACAAATTAAATGGGCACTATCAGTACTCAATAACGAATATGCCTGAATTGAGCGAGGAAAATATTAGAAATATTTTGAACTTAAAGGGTTCAAATCTTATTCATGAATCAATTGCTGAAAGACAATTGGAAGTGATAAGAAAGGGGTTTAATTTCCTAAATCAACCGGAAAATAACGCCCTTTATATTGCAGATGAAGTTGGATTAGGCAAAACATATATTGCACTCGGTATAGCCTCCTTAATGCGACATTTTAGTTCTAATCCGGAAAGCTATCAAGATGTTATAATTGTACCGAAAGAAAACTTACAATACAAATGGCACAAAGAGATCCTTCAATTTGTCCAATATAATTACAAGCAAAGAGATAACAGGGTAAAATCAGCCATTGGGATTCCAAACGGCACAATAAATATTCATGAACGCCTTAACCCAATTGAAAAGGACATACCGGGTTATCATATTTATAGAAATCCAACCTTCTCACTTGGAATGCCGAATTCTGAAAGCCTTACAAGGAAAACTTTAGAAGACCTTTTAATTCGTATCAAAAACCCGGCTTCAATAGATATTTTGAAAAAATCTTATGAATATCAATATTTCAACAAACCCCTTAGAGCTCATTTAAAAAGATTGTATTCTTATTTGTTATCTATCGAAAATCCACCTATTGAATTGCTTATAGTAGATGAGGGGCATAACTATAAATACGGACTAGGTGATCATGATGATGATCAAGTTTCAGATAGAAACAATGTTGCTGCGAGATTTTTTGGTTTAAGAAAGAATTCTGAGATAGATAAAGATATATTTAAGGACTTCCCGGATTTATCAAAAATGATAACCCCTAAAGTTCGAAAACTTGTTGTGCTTTCAGCAACTCCTAAAACAGAAAGTTTATTAGAAATTAAAAGGCAGTTTGATTGTTTTACAAGTAAACATGTATTATCAGCTTGTAAAACTGATGAAAATGTTAAAGAATTGCTCAGCTCGTTTTTAATAAGAGGAAAGATGAATTATGAGTTAGGTGGGGTTAAGTACTCGCGTAACCAATGTAGACAAGAGCATCGTAAAGGCAATGTACAAAAGATTGAAAACCCTTTACATTTAAGTATTGAAGATAATGTTCAATCCCTAATACTTGGACTATTACAATACAATACAATCAAGCATTTGAATGCCAAAAATAATGCCACTTTCGAATTAGGAATGCTTGCCGGATTTGAAACATTTAAAATTGATAATTCTAAGGCAAACCAGGAAGATAATAATAAGGAGTATGAAGAAGTAAGATCTCGTAATGCAAGAAGCTCACAAGACTACGAGGTATTAGCTAAAATAATAGATTTCTACAAAACGGAGTTTAATGAACTGCCGCCACATCCAAAACAAGATGCAATTGTAAAAGCCGCCTTCGAATTAATGCAGAAGGGAGAAAAATCTTTAATATTCGTTAGACGGGTTGCTTCGGCCTATGAGATAGAACGCAGACTATTAGACATGTGGGAGAAGACAGTAGCGGACCAACTTAATATCGTTTCAAACACAAAATTAAAGAGCAAGGAACTTTCAGATTTGATTCTGGCCCATAAAGATTACATGGAAGATAGATTACTCAATGAAAAATTAGAATCTCTATTCACAATAATTATCGAAAGAATTAATTCTAATAGCAAAGAATATGCATTACCACTTAATTTAGGAATTGAAAGTGCTGAATTTATTAGAGCCGGATTATACTATGCATATAATAATTACTTGAATTTACCAAAAGGACCTGAATTTAAGGATCTATTAAAACGCCAAATGCATTTAACCGTCGTTAAATCTGAATTAATTGCGACATCTTATGAATTAGTTATTTCGAATTACAAAAACTGGATAAATGAATTAAAAACACCGGATGAAAGTAGTTTTGAAGATGAGGATGAAGCATATTTTTTTCATAGTTACTTCAGAGGACCTCATGTTAAAAGTTTCAGAAAGTCAAGATTATACAAAGAGAATTGGTTTGATGTCAACTATTATTTGCTTAATTCTCATTTTAAAATAGCTGGATATGAGATAAACGCTTTAAAGAATGTAGTCTTCAAACCCAAGGATATTAATAATATTAAGGAAGTGCAGGAGGCGTTTTTAAAATACATTAAAGATAGTGAGTATAAAAAAATAGAAGTTAGCGTCTCGGATTACCCCGAAGCCCTCTTAACGGAGAATACAGTTCTGACTGAGGTTCTTTGTCGAGTTTTCAATATGGAAATTATTGACTTCGTAACTAAACTAAAAAACGCCGGTAAAAACAACTTTAGAGTTTTTCAAGAACTCAAAACCTTAGTTACTATCATTAAGAGTATATTAAGAAACGGTAGTGGATTTTTGCCAATTTACATTGCTGATAAAGCAAAAGGTGATATTATCGAAAACTATATCGAATTGCTTATAGATGAGTCCAGTATTTTTCATAATACAGTTAACGAAATTAAAACTATCATAAACGATTACGATCTGCTTCGCGCTGTAAATTTTTCGGAAGGCGATAGTTCCAGAGACATCGAATTAAAACTAATTTACCAAAGTCCGGTTGTCGGGATAACCGGATCTAAGAAAAATAAAAGTAAGGTAGCTTCTCAATTTAGAATGCCAGGTTTTCCTTTCGTATTAGTTACTACAGATATATTTAGAGAAGGTGAGGATCTGCATACCTACTGCCAAAACATTTATCACTATGGAATAGCCTGGAATTGTAGCGATATGGAGCAACGTACCGGTAGAATTGACAGAATTAATTCAATGAGTAATCGTAGAATGACGAGTGTACAAGCGAATACTTTCGATGAAAGAGTTCATGTGTTTTATCCTTATCTTGAAAAAACTCTTGAGGTAAACCAAGTTTTCAAACTTTTTAATAGTATTAATCGATTCACAAATGCATTTGACATTGTGGATTCAATTGTAGAGGATGGCCAGGCATCAACCGCTGATAAAATTGAGTATATACCTCAAGAAATAACTGCTTTTAAACGGTCTAGATTTGAACACGACTTGTTTACCGGATACCAAGGTGATGGCGATGTGCTTCGACTCCTTCCTATAATCGGGACAACCGAGGAATCATTACAAAAAACGCTTTTGGAAATAACAGAATTACTAAATAGGTCATTCGAATTCAATAAAATTCCTGAATATAATTCAGAACGTTTTGTAATACTTGGTGATGTTAAACTGGTTTCAAGAGATAATCGAAGAGGTCCTTTTAGAATTGCAATTAAGAATAGCGTTTATCCCGGAAAATTTATTTTAGAAATAGCCGGTTATCTTTTTAAAACCGACAATAGAGTGCGGCGATTGATGGGTAATGTAGAGGCTCAAACTCAATATGGCCTGATTGAAGTAGAAGATTATAGTGCATTGTCAAAGGAGTATATGTTCGACGGTCTGGATATCAAAAAAGTTATAAGTGAGCTTAGATCTTTATTGAATAAAGCCGATGAAATTGAATACAATATTATTAAGGATGATACGAACGTATTTGGGTAGTCTATTTAAAAAAACTGAACTCTTCGCTATTTTTTTCTTTTAATTTATTTAAATAGCTCGTAAATGTCCCTTGAAAATGGTGAAATTCTGCCAAGGGTAAATACTTCTTCAGTTCTTCTTCGGTTGTTTTGGTATGCCTCGAAATGTAGGTCACTTTTATTTTTCTGTTTCCCATTTTCATCTTTAGAAGTGAGTTGAAATATTTTTCAGTCCCTTTCCAGCCAATAATGAGTATTTCTTCCACTTCCTCCATTTTTAACCGCATAAGAGATTCATGAAATTTTGGCATTAAGATATTGTCCTTGTCACTAAATGGTATCAACAGGTTTGGGTAAAATCCGTAGTTCATTTCCTCATTGTATTGAATAATTTTGAAGTTATCCATATATAACGATGGAATTTCACTAAGAATATTATCCGACCTTTCTAATTTAGGCGCTATTGAGAAGATTAAATCTGCAAATGTAAGTTGACTTTCATACACAAATTTAGCCATGCTAGGCACATTACCGAATTGAGCGGCATTATCAGCCAAACGCTTTTCAAATGTATGCACCCAGTTCCACGATCCATGTGGTTTAAAAAACATGACGGGTTTCAAATTACTGAAATTGTATTCCTTCAAATAAACATAGTCTTCCGGAGTTTTATATTCGTAGTCGAATATGTTTTTTAGCGCATTTTCAAAGAGCGTATCGTAATTGAATGATATCACACCAATATTTTCCTTCTCATCTTTGTCTTTCAAATAATTTTGAACATGCCTCAGCAATCTTGTGAAGTTGTTTGGGTAGTGATTTTGTAATTGCTGTGAAATAGACCAGAAATAGAGTTGAATAAAATATTGTGTATTTATTAATTTATACAGTAAATCTAGATCACCCTTTTGTGTTACTTCGTCCCACTTCTCCTGAAAAAAATCCTCCAATGACTCTCCATTATCAACCGCAGTTAGAATTTTTGGTTTCAGGTTTACAGCTCCTGGAAAGTTATTGATCAGAATACCGTCATTAAAAAGATCATTTGTTAATGGAATGTTTATCCCGTTATTAATTGTGCCAAAATCACTGGATGCACCAGCGCCCAGAATTATCATTTTTTTCGTTCTGGCACTGCCTGAGGTTTTCGCTGAATGTTTTCCAACTAAGCCCCCTCTTGTTTGTTCTATATCCCAACCTTTATTCCCGTAAACCTCATAACTATAAACAAGATTTTGCGAAAACTCCCGTTTAATCCCATCTTTCTGTTCTACAACGAACTTATTATTATCATTACTTAATACACCGCCTATTACAGTATCTCCGTTCTTCAAATGAAAGCTACACCTCCTATTGAAGCAATCTTCAGACATATTTGGATTATTTTTCAATGAAAATTGTTGAATTTTAAGTTTAAACTAAGGTAATGGAAGTTCCTTCATTTTCAAACAGTAATATTCTCATTGCGAAGGCAAAAAGTAATCAACAATTATATCATTTTATGAGATAAATTCAATAATTTCCATATATTTATTCCTCATTTTATATCGAATGAATCGAATTAAGGAAGTTCTCGAAGAAAAAGGCAAAACACAAACTTGGCTGTCTGAAAAGTTGGGTAAGAGTTACAACATGGTAAACTCGTATGTTCAAAACCGGAGACAACCGAGTATTGAAATCCTGTACGACATTGCAAAAATACTTAAGGTAGATCCAAGAGAATTGTTAAACGCGAAGAAATGAAATTAAACATATTTAATCCCAAACAATCGCTCAATAAGGCTTATCTAAAGGAAAAAGTAAGTCGGGATAATATTGAGTTATTCAAAAAGAACCTTTCAAAACTCATTGGTAAAATTGATGAACATGAAAGTGAAGAGCATTTAAAGAATGTGATCTCAGAGTTTTTAAAGGATACCTGGTATAAAGAAACCAATGAGATTAATACAAAGGATAGGAAAGATTTAGTAATTCATACAGGCAAAACCACCAAAGAACCTGTTGGTGTAATCCTTGAGGTTAAAAAGCCCTCCAATAAGAGTGAAATGATGACCGAGGCTAAACCAAACGCCAAAGCATTACACGAACTTATTCTTTATTACTTGCGCGAAAGAGTTGAGCACAACAACATCGATATAAAATATTTGGTTGTAACCAATATTTACGAGTGGTTTATCATTGATGAAGTTTGGTTTGAAAAAAATGTATTTCGTAATAATAAGCTAAAAAAGGATTTTGAGAACTGGAAACTAAGCGGCAACGATACAAAATTCTTTTACGATAGTATTGCAAAGCCTTTCCTTGAAACCCTCGGTGAGAAACTGGATTGCACCTATTTTGATTTAAGGGCATTTGAAAAAGTAATAACTAACGATGATAAAAAAGACGATAATAAATTAATTGCCCTTTATAAATTATTATCTCCGGTACATTTACTAAAACAACCATTTGCCAACGATAGCAACACACTAGATACAAAATTCTATTCTGAGCTACTTCACATCATTGGACTGGAAGAAGTGAACGAGGGCAGCAAAAAACTAATCAAGCGGAAAGAGAAACCTGATGCAGCTTCAATAATGGAGAATACGATAATGAAGCTGGAAGACAAGGACAGTCTTCGCAGTATTACAAATCTCTTAACGTTTGGTAGCACGAAAAAAGATCAGCTCTTCAATATCGCACTAGAACTATCTATCACGTGGATTAATCGGATACTATTTCTTAAGTTACTTGAAGCGCAGTTATTTAAGTACCACAAAGGGAACGAAGCTTATGTATTCTTAAATCACAAAACCATTCACGACTTTGATGAATTAAGCAACTTGTTCTTTCAGGTATTAGCCGAACGACCAAAAAGCCGTAGAGAACATCTTAGGGAAAAGTTTAAACATGTTCCATACCTCAATAGCTCATTGTTCGAACGAACAGATTTGGAAAGGCAAACTTTCGATATCAGTGGTTTGGATAATCGCTTGGAATTGCCTTTAATTTCAAGCACCGTACTCAAAAATGAGTTAGCCAAACGCAGAGTCGGAAAGCTTACTACGCTTCAATACCTGTTTGACTTTTTAGATTCATATGATTTCACTTCTGAAGGTTCTGAAGAAATTCAAGAGCAAAATAAGAATCTGATTAATGCATCGGTTCTCGGTTTAATTTTTGAAAAGATCAATGGTTACAAAGACGGCTCGTTCTTTACTCCGGGCTTTGTTACCATGTATATGTGCCGCGAAACTATCAGACGTTCGGTAGTTCAAAAATTCAATGAGCAATATAAAATTGATTGCGAATCCTTCGATGATCTTAAAAATTATGTTGCAAGTAAATTCAAGCCCAAGGATATTTTAGAGTTCAATAAGGTTATTAATGACTTGAAGATTTGTGATCCTGCTGTTGGTTCTGGACATTTTTTGGTGTCTGCCTTAAATGAAATTATTGCTATTAAAGCTGAATTAGGTATTCTTGCTGATCGCGAGGGTCTGCGTTTAACAGGCTATGAAGTGAAGATTGAGAATGATGAATTGATCGTCACTTACAATGACAATACCGAAATATTTGAATATACCATTACTTCAGGCTCCATTACAAAAGAAACACAACGTTTACAAAAGACTCTTTTCCATGAAAAAGAATCCATTATTGAAAATAGTCTATTTGGGGTAGATTTAAACCATAATTCCGTTAAAATTTGCCGACTACGATTATGGATAGAGCTTTTGAAGAACGCCTATTACACTGATGAAAGCAAGTTCACAGAATTAGAAACGTTGCCTAATATTGATATCAATATTAAGTGTGGTAATTCGCTCATAAGCCGCTTTCCGATAGACGCTGATTTAAAGAAAGCATTAAAAGGTAAATGGAATATTGAAACTTACAAAATTGCAGTACACTCTTATCACGAAGCCGAAAACAAAGAAGAGAAAAGAAAGCTCGAAGAGTTGATTGACACAATTAAAAAAGATTTTAGGACTGAGATCGGCACGAATGATCCTAGACGTAAAAAACTTTCAAAGCTAAAAGAGGAGCTTTATTTACTTACGGTATCACCAAAACTCGAGTTTGATATCGAGATCAAGAAGGGCGGAGTAAAACTCGAAAAGGAAAAGGTTAAAAAGATAACGGATGAGATAACTAAAATAGAACAAGAGTTAAAAGAAATAGAGAATAGTAAGATTTATGAAAGCGCCTTTGAATGGCGATTTGAGTTTCCTGAAGTCCTGAATAATGATGGAGATTTTGTAGGATTCGATTGTGTAATTGGCAACCCGCCATATTTGAATGTCGAGTTGATGGATAAGCGGGATAAAGAATATTACAAGAGCAGATTTTCAACTTTTTATAAACGCTCCGATATTTTTAATCTATTTATTGACTTCGCGAGTTCATCATTAACAAAGTCAGGAATTGTAAATTTTATTGTTCCATCAATTGTTTTAAACAACCTGTCTTACAAACCGATCAGAGAACGTCTACTGAAGAATAATTGGCTTAGTAGGGTGTTTTATACTGGTGGAAACATTTTTGAAGAAGCAACAGTCGATACTGTAATTCTTTTCATTGACAAAAGCGGAGTTTCAGATATTGAATTAGTTGACGCTTTAAATTTTTCTAATCCTAAAACCACGGTTGTAAAAAGTGATTTTTTTGAAAAGTTTGATAATACGATTAGTGTAAGTGGTGATGAAAACTCAAATAAAGTATTCGATAAAGTGCTCAATGCAACCAACATCAATATTGAACAATATTTTGAAGTTTTTCAAGGTATTGTAACAGGCAATAACCCCGTATTTATTTTTGATGAACCCGAACAATGGAAGTCAATTGAAATTGAAAAGCAACTTCTGAAACCACTTTTACATGGCCGCGACTTTAACAAGTGGATAATTAAGAACACCGAACGGAAGATTTTGTATTTAAGTCCTAAAAGTGAAATTGATTCCTATCCTAAAGCAAAAAAGTACTTAGAGCCATTTAAAAAAGAATTGTCAACACGAAGAGAAGTTCAAAATGGCGCTATTCCTTGGTATTCTCTTCAATGGGCGAGAAACAAAAATTTATTAGATCAAAGACCAAAAATAATAATTCAAAATACACGTAACGAAAGGTTAAAACCAAGAATTGTTGCTACAGTTGACGAAAAAGGATTTTACGGTTCACAAGGACTAAATTTTGTAGTGCCGAAGGGTGACGAATTTTCAGTGTATTTCTTAATTGGAATAATTAATTCTACTTTGATAAACTATCTATTTGCAACAAAATTTTTGAATCTGGCAATTAAGGCTGACTATATTAAGCAAGTTTCATTTCCTAAACCGACAGCCAAGTTGACTAAAGATATTGAAACTTTATCAAAGGAAATCCTAGCTGTTAAATCTATAGACATAAGTAACGATACATCCGCAAATGAAAAAGCGATTGATAAATTGGTTTATGAGCTATATCAGCTGTCAAAGGAGGAAATAAAAATTATTGAGGGGTAATTTATGGGTAAAAAGATTAAATCAAATCAAGGTGCGCAAACCAGTCTATTTCAGCTGACATTTGGAGATGAATTCATGCGCCAACATGCTGGTCAAATAATATCTGATCAACATTTCGCAATTGTTGAATTGGTTGCTAATGCATGGGATTCGGGTGGTACAAAAGTTGAGATAAAATGGCCGGACGGTCAAGGTCATTTTTCAATTACCGATAATGGAATTGGAATGACAAAAGATGAGTTGTTTTATAGATGGGGTAAATTAAACTATAATAGGTTAGAAGAACAAGGAGGTAAGGAAGTTGTATTCCCAAAGTACGCTAGGCATTCAACTCGTGAGGTATTTGGCAGGAACGGTGTAGGAAGACATGCGATGCTGTGTTTCGGTGATACTTATCAAGTTTCAACTAAGAAAGATGGGGAGCACACTGTTGCAGAAGTTACGAGATCCCTAACAGGTTTAACACCTTTTGTTGTAAAGCAAATATCCTTTAATAAAATCGATGATAAAGAGCATGGGACAACAATATCAACTAATGTAGAGAGCACCAAAATAAATTTAATTGATTCATCAAAAATTATAGAATTAATTGGCTCTCGTTTTATGGCGGACCCTTCATTTCAAGTTTATGTGAACGATCACTTAGTTGCACTAACAGATATACCACATCTAACTGAAACAAAGTATATAAATATCGAGGGTAATAAAATTGCGGTGCAAAGAATACTTGGCGAAAAAGGCCGTAATACAAAACAAAACGGTGTTGCGTATTGGGTTAAAAAGAGGTTAGTAGGTCGTCCAAATTGGATTTCGAAATTCGACCAAAATATTCTTATTGATGGTCGCCATCCAATTGCTAAAAAAGTCCTTTATATTGTTCATGTTGATTTATTAGAAGAAAAAAAATTAGTCAAACCGGATTGGTCTGGATTTTACGCTACTGATTTCTCAGGTAAAATATTTCAAGCTATTTCAGATTTTGTAAAGGATGATTTACGAGACTTACTTTATGAAACACGTAAGGAGAGAAAATTACAAGCATTTACTGATAATAGAACAGCATTAGCAACCTTGCCTACTTTATCAAAAGAAGTAATATCGCAGTTTGTTGATGAAGTTCAAATTAAATGTCCTACAATTTCACCTCAAGAGTTAGAAGCATCAGTTGAAATTCTTGCCAAACTTGAAAAAGCAAAATCAGGATATTCATTGATAGAAAAATTAGCTCTGTATTCAGTTGACGATTTAGATAATTTGAACTCCATACTTGATGAATGGACAATTGATGATGCTAAAAAGGTATTATCTGAATTGAAATGGAGGTTAGAACTAATTAAAAAACTTGAAGAATTAGTTGACAATAAGGAGGCGGATGAATTACATGATTTACAACCTCTGTTTGATCGAGGGCTTTGGATTTTCGGTCCTGAATTTGAATCAATATCTTTTATTTCGAATAGAACCTTAGCCACAATCGTAAAAACATTTTTTGGCGGGTCAGTAATAGAGGATTCGTCAAGAAGGCCTGACTTTATAATTCTACCAGACACTTCAATTGGTGTTTATGCTAGTGACAAGTTTGATGCAACTCATAATGTTTCGGGTTTTGATAAAGTGATAATTGTGGAACTTAAACGTGCTGGTGTTCCAATTACAGGTAAGGAGAAGGATCAGGCAATGGCCTATTGCCGTGCAATAAGAGATTCAAACAAAATTGGAATTAACACTCCCATGGTTTCTTATGTTTTAGGTTCAGAGGTCACACCACAATATGATAACGAATTAACGGAGGGTGCAACAATAATAAAGCCTTTAAGATATAATGTATTATTGCGCGCTGCTCATGCTAGAACGTTTCATTTGATTAGCAAAATAGAATTATTGAAAGGCGTAGAGCTTACAAATGAGGTCGATGAATTATTAGGCCTTAATGATCCAGTACTATTTTCAACTGCGCAAGAAAAAGATATTAAAGAAGAATCAATTGAGAATCATAAAGAAAACGAAGCATAATTCAAAATATATTTTAAGACATCTCGCAGTTCATATTCCTTAACAAGATATAAGTGAGTTTTTTTGAAAAAATAAAAGAGATCGGTCTCGATCCAAGTTTAATCCAAAATGGATTGAAGAACATTGGCGTTGACATTACAAAATACAAATTGGAGTTCGAGATCATTTCAGATGATTTTGTTAGCACCCTAAAAAAGATTGCGGCAGTTACTAAAACAGCAAGCCGTCAGGACAAAATGTTCCTTCGTTCTAATTTTGATGCAGTGGTAAATGGAAAACCGGTAATTACCCCGAAATTAACAGAGAACAATTCCGATAAGCCTTCTAAAGTCAAAAAGCAATATTCTAAAGAATGGGACAAACCAAAATCAAATGTTCCTTGGTTCGGTAGTCAGAAATTAAAAATTGGAAGAGTAAAAACTTATGATGTCGATCGCGGTTTTGGCTTCATAGAGTCTTTTGATGATGGGCAGGATTGCTTTGCTCATGTCTCACATCTAATGGTTCCTGAGATAAAAGAGAATGATTTGGTTTCACTTGAATCAGGCCCATCAAAAAAGAAAGAAGGGAAATTAGCTGCTTATTCCATTAATACACAGTTTGAGTTATTTGTAAGTAAAGAAGCAAGAACTAAACGATGCGCTGTTAATCTTCTAACCAATCGACATTTTGATAAAAGTTTTATTCTGAATGAACAAGTTGAACCAGGCTTCTATGTGGGTACCCTAAAAGTAGATCGTTCTTACTGGAAGTTTACTCCTATCACAAGTGATGGTGTTGAGGATAAAACCAAATTAAACTTCGGTAAACTATTAATTGAAAAGTTCCTTAAAGACATTATTCAGTATGCTGATAATATACCAATGGTACTTGATTCTCTTTGGGAGAATTGGTCTTCAGATGAGAAAAATGAAATCACATCAAAATTAAAAGAGACCGTTTTAAAACTTTCCCTTTCCGAATTGAACAATGTCCTTACAGCTTTATCAGGAAACGCCTTGTTTAATTCAATATTCAAAAAGGAGTTTGATGAGTTAAGTCCAATTTCTTATTTGTTATGGAAAAAAGGATCAATAACTCGATTGCCAAAAGCAGATCCCTCAGAATTCATTCATATTTTATCCAAACTTGATCAAAAAGAAATTCCCGGTCTGTTTAATCAATTAATAGAATCTGATTATGAAATTCCTCCCGAAATATTAGCAGAATACAGCGCAAAAATTCCAGAACTGGCTCAGTCAATTGAAAAACTCAACCTGTCCAAACTAAATAAGTCTGTATCTGAAATCCCGTTTATCGTATTCGATTTAGAGACCAAAGGTGATACGATAACTGAGTTCGCTTTTAAGGACAATACCGGTCTTGTAAAGTCAGATAAAGATTATGATGACTTCTCACAAGGTATTGCAGATCTTCTCAATGCCTTGTCATCAGGTAAGATCGTTGTAGGGCAAAATATTAAACACTACGATATTCCTATACTTGAAAAGAGTGGTTTAAAATTGGATAACGCATTGGTATGGGACACATTAGAAATTGAGTTTATACTCAATCCCTGTAGGTTTAGCTACGGCTTAAAAACAGCCCATAATGCCATTGATGATACAGAAGTTTGTTACGGATTATTTTACAGTCAGATTCTGCGTTTGGGATTATTGCCAAACAAATCGGAAATTTTCAAATTCATTCCTGAAAAATCACGTAGTTTTTTAGAATCCTTCTGTTCCGTACTTAGCAGTAATATCAATATCTCAATTGATCCTGAAAAACTTGCCCAGGAGCAATTACGGCCTACTTTAAGCCAAAATATCTTAAGTAGTGCTGTAATTACCAAATTAAATGAGGAATTCGGAAAAGAAGCATTCAATGTTATTATTGCTCCGGCATTCTTATGGGATTCATTATCCACCTTTCCTAAAGTGTATTTTTCAGGCGGTGACCTTAATTACAATTATGTTCTAAACAAATCAAAAGTTGAGGAGTTCAAATTTGAAAAGGAACTACATAGGGTTATCTTAAGGAGCTTTATTGAACAAAAGCAGAAAGACAATAATTTACCATACTGGCGGCATTTACCTATTGCCATCCAAATGCTGGTCGGTCCTGAACTTTATGCCGTTCTATGTGACGGGAAGCATTCAGAAGTTCAAAAAATACCGGGAGCAAGCTTTTGTGTGGAACCGGATAATATTTCAGCTATAGAAAAAGTTCGATCGCTTAAGGCTAATTTCATCTATTTAGGTAGGGAACTTCAACTAATTACATCAAAACATCAGTTAGGCGAGGAACTTTCAGTTAATACCATTTTCGATAAATTAAAGAACGAAGATGTGTTATTAAAAATGTCTGGTGGAAGAAATTATGCCAAGTTAAGTGAACGACAATGTCAGTTATTAGGAATTACCTTACCTCCATATGTACGAAACGTGTGGATGGAAAAATTCAAAAAGGGATCTTTTAAAGTTTGGTGCAATACAGATTCTCTGTCCTGTTTCAATGGTATAGACATTAAATCTATCCCTGCCGTAGAAACCGGAGCTAAACACGATCATACATTCATTGTTAGGTCAAATAATAACGGGTACAGTGCAGATCAAAACAGGTTAAATCCTGAAAGTTTAAACAGGGCAATGTATTGGACGTATCAATTGAAGATCATTTCTGAATTGGCGTTAAAGCAATCATCTGTATTGCTTGTAAATGATACGGAAGAAGTCAATGCACTAACGGCCTTATGCAATCAAATGGGGTTTTATGTACCCGACCAAAATGCCACATTGACAAGACAGGTCGAGTTATTGCATGAGAGTAATTTCCCTAAAAAGCTGATTATTCAGGATATTCACAATTTTACAAAGATTCTGAATTGCAATTATAGTAAACCATTAAATTTCATTTGGGAGAGCTTCTTACTATATGAAAAAAATCAAATGCTTGGTGATGAGTTGGATGAATTAACCAAGGATTTTGACATTGGCAATACAGAAATCGATATTGAACAAAAAGATAGCGGGCACAAAGGATTGGATATGTTTGGTTTGATTAAGGCTCATAAACCATTAGTGAACCATTATGCTTCTCTCATTAAATTGAATCACCCTGAATCAACCTTGCATTTAATTGACGCTCGTTTAACTGATTTTTACGGCATTGAAAACGGGTTCAATATTAACGCAAAGAAAATTTCATTTTGGAGATCGGAGGCTGAGTACTTAGACAATTTCAAAACTGCAAAAATCTTCTTCAAATCAGAAAATTTTAATGAAGTGAAGTTTGATCTTGAAGAAGCAAAACAAATACTTGCCAACATATTTTTAAGGACTTCAGAAGAAAACAAAGATGCGTATTGGTATCCTTACCAGTTACCATACTTAGATGATATTCTTCCTGCAAAAAAAGACCTTTTGATCTCTTTACCAACAGGAGCAGGTAAATCACTTTTATTTCAAGGTCCGGCACTATACCGTTCAACATTCTCAAACAAACTCAACATTGTTGTTACCCCATTAAGAGCGTTGATGCAAGATCAAGTAGAAGCCCTTTGGGATAAGGGTTTTATCAGCAATGTCGATTTCCTGAGTGGGGATAAGTCTCAGATGGAAATTCGGGATATTTACAGGCGAGTAGCAGGAGGTGAGCTTACCTTACTTTACATAACGCCTGAACGATTCCGCTCTAAATCATTCGAAAAATCTTTTTTAATCAGGTTAGATTCAGATAGTGGCTTGGAGTATGCGATATTTGATGAAGCACATTGTATTTCACAATGGGGTCAAGAGTTTAGACCTGATTATTTGAATGCAGGTAAGAAAATTGCTCAATTTGCTTCAACACCACCTTATGAATTCAGAAAGCTTCTTTTCTCTGCCACTATATCAGAGCAGGTTTTTGAAGAAATTACAACACTTATTCCGGGCATTAAAACAGTTGAAGGCACTGATAACAGTTATAATCCTGTCAGAGATCATATATCAATAAATTTCAAGCGTGATTTTAATTCTGATGATCGTTTAACAGAAGTAGCTCAATATTTCAAAAGAGGTGGATTTAATCCAAAGTTAAGCAAGGCAATAGTCTTTGTTAAGTCGCGAAAGATGGCAGAAGAAGGTGCATTATTAATGCCCGATAAACTGAAAGATGTATATGGGAATAATTGTGAGTTTGCCAATAATGTTGGCGCCTTTCATGCAGGCATGGATGTTGAAGACAGAAAGGAGATTTATGAGAAATACAAGTCGGGTGAAATAAGTATCCTGTTTGCCACAAAAGCATTTGGTATGGGTATGGATATTCCTGATATCCATTTCCTTTCTCATTATTCCCCTCCTGGAACATTTGAAGATTTTCTTCAGGAGATTGGTCGTGCAGGTAGAAATGAGAAAAAGAGAACACTTGCTGGCTTTAATAATACAACAAATCCTATAAAGGCATTTTGCCTTGCAGATACTGATGATTTCAAGAAACTCAAAGATCAGCACCATAAGAGTAGAATTACATGGGAAAATATTAAATCAACAAAGGCGCTACTGGAAAAATACATTTCAAAATTCAAGCCGCTTGAAGTTGATAATGAAATGCCGGTGGCAGTTCCATTTACTTTAGCTTCATTAGATGCCGGTGGGAGCGATGATGATGCCGATAATAAGTTTAGAATTGCTTTACACTGGTTAGAGAAGTTAGGCCGTGTTCGCTTAGGCTATTTTACAATTACACACCTTGACGTTTCAAAAGCCTCTGTAAAGGCTTTAAATGTAAAATTGAACGAGATTGCAGATGAAGACGTAAAAAAGGTTTGTTCTGTTCTATACAATATCGGAAGTACACAACCCGATGAAGGCGAAACCCTTCAAGTGCCAATTTCAACATTACGGTCTGACACTAAATTTGGTCTTGATAAGATATTTAAGAACCTTTTGATTGCTCATAAGACAAATCTAATTGAATTGCGTCAGGAGATAGCAGCAAAGCATACTGAGCAACGAACGGCAGAGGTAAAGTACTCAATGACTTCAACTTTTAAGTCCTATACTACTTTAGATGTGGCTTTCAATTTTGCTGAACAAATACTTTCTCAAACACCCTTAAACGATTCTCGTGTATTTGAAGGAGATGTATTGGAGCAGATGCTACAGGATGTTATAGCAGAATCTGTAACCGAGGACTCAGCAGCATGGATTGATAAGGCAAACAAGTCTGGTATTGAGAAAAATCTTAATGCATATAAAAAGGATTTGATCACTAAACGATCAAAACACGCCTTTACAATTATCAGATTACTCGGTACTACAAAACATGAATCTAAGCTTGAAAAAACGGTTGATTCCAATAGTAAAATATTTGTAAAGCAATCCTTGTTCAATGGATTTAAGAGTAAAGATGAATGGAGAAAGAAACTTAAAAAACTAAAGGAAGATTGCAGCAAACTTTTAAACATAATTTCCCGTAAGAATATAAAAGACAACCAAAAGAAATTTAATTGGGCAGATTTGATTCGTGATGGCTATTTTCCTGAAAACCTACAGTACATATCCGATCTCTTTTTCATCCTTTCTGTCCTTGGTTATATCCGTACAAGTAGCTTGTTGCCATCTGGGATTGAAACATACATCACATCACTCAAGAACATTGATGAAAATATTAAAGGTTCAAATGACAAATCCATATACGAAGAATTTAATCGTACAAATGAAATTCGTGAGTTAAAACTCATTGCAATGCAAGCCCTTTCAGGTCTTGATCAATCGCAACATGATGAATTTATTAAGAAGTACTTTGCCTGTAATTCATTAGAGAGTTTGATCAACATGCTTCAAAATTATTTACCTGAAACCGACCCTGTATTCCAGGCATTCAGGGGTGAAGCTATTAAGGAAAAGGAAAGAGGCTTAAATAAAGAACAAAAAAATGTTTACGATGCCGCTATTAATCAAAACATCAACGTAGTTGCAGGGCCAGGTTCAGGTAAAACGCATACTTTATCCTTACGCGTTGCAAAACTTGTTCACCACGTGGGTATACTTCCAGAGGAAATCCTTGTTTTAGCATATAACCGGGCTGTTGTTTCAGAATTAAAGGAAAGACTTGGCAAATTATTTAATGACTTAGGCTACTCCAATATTGCGAAGAGATTAAAGATCTTTACCTTTCACGGAATGGCAAAACGCTATTGTAAGGAAGAGATTGGACAAGCTGATTTTGGGGAATGGGAGAATATATTTTTAGATAAACTAAATTCGCAACCCGGTATTATTTTAAATCAGCTCGGTAGAATCAAACATATTTTGGTGGATGAATTTCAGGATATCAATGATACCCGCATGGATATACTTTCTATGCTAACTACCTTAATAGGTTCTAAGATATTTATCATCGGTGATCCCAACCAAAGTATTTACGGTTATGATAGAAAGGTTACTGATCCTTATTATTACTATGACCAGTTCAATAAATTATTTCAACCTGCCTCATTCTCGTTAGTGAATAATCACCGTTCATATCCTGATATACTCAAAATAGCGGCGCGCATCTTAAAACTACCAGCTGAACATTCCAATTTAATCCCCATAGCAATAAGAAAACCAGACGAACGTTTTACTAAATCTTATGTAGAGATTTATGATTTACACAAGGAGAAAAACCTGAATTGGATAAATAGTGTGCAAAAGCTATTAAATGAGAGGCATCCTGACAGTGGAGAAGTGAAACCATACAGGCAAATTGCTGTTTTATTTCGTTCAAATAATGAAGTTTACAAAGGATATCAGTCGTTACGCGCTTTAAGCCTCAACAATGTTCGCATAAGAATACAGGGTGGTTTAGAATACGAATTCACACGATTAAGAGAGTGCTTTGAATTAATTGAATGGTTAAAGTCAAGATCAGACATAAGCAAAAGAAATTTAGTCCAGGAATTAAAGGGGAAAATCAATGAGTTAGTTTCTCAGTTCCCAAATTGGAATCATTTTTATCTGCAAGTAATGCATGCGATTGTATTGGATTATTTTGAACAAGATGATGAAAAACCTTCAACTGAAAACCTCATTGAATTTATCACTGAACTAAGTTATAAAGATGATGGTCAGCTATACAAGATTTACGAGAAACATTTATTCTCTGTTGCAAACAATCAATCTGATACTGAAATAGTACTTACCACAATGCACAAGGTAAAAGGACTGGAATTTGATGCAGTAATAACTGTTCCTTCCGTAATGAAATTAGGAGTTGATGAACAAAGAAATTTAAGTGATCAGTTTGATGAGGAGAGAAGATTAGCTTTTGTTTCGTATACAAGAGCTAAATACCGTTTGATAGTTTTCCTTGGAGATAGAGAACATGCACTGATTAAAGGTGAACCTTTTGAGCAGGAAAATGTAAATTATGGCTTACCTGTTGAACCAAAATTAAATAAGCATGTATTGAATAACAATGCAAAGCAATATATGTTCGTGTCACAAAATGTAAATGAATACATTAGATCAAGTGTTAAGACGGGAGATTTAGTTTCAATAATCACTAAACGAGTTCAGAGTTATACATTCAAAGAACTCATTCATAATGGTAAAGTGGTTGGTTCTGTTTCGGTAAAAGCGGTTCCAAATTTAGATCACATTGAAACCGCAAGTGATTTTGTGGTGAATGAAGTAGTTGTCTGGTCATATAAGGATACAGTTGAATACGATGGAAGAAATGACAAAAAGTATCAAAATGATTGGTGTGATGAAGCAAAGCAGAAAGGGTACATTTACGTTGTAGATTTTGCGGGTTATGGAACTATTGAATAACTGAACTTACAACAATTCAAACAATTTTCAATTCAGTCATTAGAGTTCTTGTGTTTCTATTAATTTGCATTGAGCTCCTGTCCCTTCAATGGTGCTTAAATACCTGAAATTTAAAGCGTCTTCATATTCAATCACTACTTTGTAAGTTGCAACATTCGAGTTAGTTTGATCCTTTGTTTTTAAAAATATTTTCCGTCCCCCCCCTTTTTCTAATTCAAATGGTAAATGTTCATTGTGAAGCGTGACATTCCCTTCTAATACTTTAAAGGATTTCAAGCTAGCCCTCTCGCCTTTATTGTTAAGGTTTAGTTGAATTTCCCCTTCAAGACCTCTTGAGAATCCTCCATTTATTTCCAATCTTGGTTTTACAGAAAGCCTAATTCTTTTTTCTTCCAATTCTTCAAGATGGGATTTGGCTTTAATTACTGGTTTAGCTTCAACAGAATTATTTGATTTGCCATATAACTTGTATATCAGCCAAAATGCAAATGCCGCAGCTGAATCAGCCGCGATTTCTTTTGCATCATCAGGTCTTCTGTTGGCCGTCTCACCTTGTTTTTTACCCAATTCAACTAAATCTGAAATACCCCTAACAACTCCGTATTTTATTTTCTTTTCAGTTCCTTGTCTAAAAATTGCTTCTGCAAATCCGTAGCCTTCCTTCTCTACAGCTGCCGAATCGTTATATCTTTCTTTAATAAGCTTACCGAGATCTGATTTGATATGTTCAAGTATCTTCTCGCCGGATGCAATAGTTCCAATACCAGCTTTAACTTCTTTGTTTTTTTCTGTTTTATTCTGAATAAGACTTCTCCAATTATCTTGATTTTGTCTAGCATGTTTTGCCTCCTCCTCAACCGAATACTCAGGTTGAATACTTTTGGGCCGAGACAAGAATTTATCTTTTTCTGCTTTTCCATCTTCATAATAGTAAATATTGGTTGGGAATATTACGTCACCCAACTTGAAATCTTGTGGCTTAATAGAGCCGGCTATCCCAACAAAAAACATACATTCAGGTTCAAAATCTCGAATAGCCCTCTCCGTTTCAAGTGAGGCTCTAACATTTGTATCACCTGTTTCTCGAATTACAATATTAGCAACTTTTACACCATTATATGAGAATGTCCCTTTTTCATAAATTGTACCTAACTTTTTTTCTTTACTCGGCGAATCCAAATGTTTTTTGACAGCGTTATATTCCTCTATTATTGCCGTTAGGATAACCACGGTTGGTAAATTTTCTTCCTCCATTTGAGTTCCTTCAATCTCGAGATCTAAGTCGTATATACGATTATACCCCTTTTCTGTTAATCTTAAACACTCTGGAGATTCTTTTTGGTAAATAATGTATTGTTCAGTAATAAGATCACTTACTGCCTTTTCAAATAATTCTTGCTCTGGTGGAGTTAATTCATGCATAAGACCAAATTGAAAAACCCTCATCATTACAATATGGTTAGACTTGGCCTTATTCTTTCTGAATACTTCAAAAATTCTTTCCTGTATCTTGTCTATTATGATTCGTTCTCTTTTACTTTCCATTTGTATATAATTTGAATATGTTTTATACTTATGTATTATTCCTTTTCCATGGACCGTCAACTCCAAAACAGGCTTACCAAGAAAAAATGTTTGTTTGCATAATTCATTAGAAGTTAGTTCATTTAGAATTGCCATGCCGTGTCTGTCATCCACATTCACTCCATACTTGTCTTTTATCTGAATTACTAAAATTGGAAATTCAATTTTATTATCATCATCTTCATATAGCTGATTTAGGATGAAATCAACGATTTTTTTACTTAGCTCTTTTTCCATTCTTAAAGATTTTTAGTTATTTAATAAAAGTTATACCCCCATCAACTCCCCAACCCCAACTTTCATCACCCTGGCCAGCTCATAAACGGTATACGCTTTAGGGTTAACCGTCCCTGTCTCCAAACGGTTGATGTTTTGTCGGGGCAGTTTCATTAACCGGGCCAGATCCGATTGGCTCAACTGTTTTTCCTCGCGGATCTTAGTAATTCGTTTTCCGAGTTTCTTAATAAATACTTCCTGTTCCATTACATTTTTGATAGATAATCAAATGTAACCGTTACACGTTACATAACAAAATTGTTATATGTTAAATGATTGAATAGCTTTTCTTATACGGACTTGCTCTATCTAACAGATTTGTTATAAGTTGATAAATTATGTAACCGCCAGAGGTTACATTGACTAAAAATAACTACCTTTGGTTTAAAAAACATGAAAATATCAAAAGCAATAGTGTTGGAAGGAAAGAAACACTTTCTTGGATTTAACCTGGATGACTATCCGCCGGTTCTGCATTTTAAACTCTCGCCATTAAGCATTGAACTGCATGAGAAAGCAATGTTCAATGGTTTTCTCGACATATTTTTTTGTATGCCGAATGGGGTTAAAAAGAAACGTCGTCATTTTATAACAAAGAGACACTTAACTAATGACACTTTTGAATGCCATATCCTAGCTGGCGATATGATGGAACGCATGCTCTTAGGTCTCTATTACGAATTGCCGGAAGGTTCATTGCTTGCCGTTGATCTATCCTCAAGCTTCAATTATTTGGGCCCGGTAATAGCCTTAAAGGACCAGAACAATCCCCTTAATTACCTGGAATGGCTACGTTCTTTGGCACCCGGGGATTTTGAGCTGGAGCTTTTACGGGCTTTAGATGCTCTGGAGCCCCCGTCAGACAAGGGCTCCATGGAGACTTTTAAAAAGTGGGCATTTACACATCAAACCATACGTTTGGCAACATCCAATCAGATTCCCAATACCTACCTGGACTGGGTAGCTCTGGCCTTTTACAATGAATACGATGAAATACAGCAAACAATTAAAACCTATAAATAATGAAAACACCAATTCCAACCATCTACGCCGAAGCCATATTTATTTTCGTGATTCTTATGGTGGCTTTCCTACACAGTGAAAAACAAAGAAGAAAAAATTCCAACGTAGAAATTAATTATTCAGAAACCGAACACGAGACCGATTGGGATAATTATGGCTTATGTAAAAGAATGAGCATCGAAAAATTCAGATCCTTTTCCGGCTGCGAACATTATACCGATGAGGAAGCGCAAAAAATCATTGAAAGCTTACATCAATTAGGCCTCATTGCATTCAATACTTACAGAGGCCGAGAACAAACTAATATTTACATTTCAAAATAAATACTATGGACTTAAGTAAATTTAAATCATTCGCGCGTTCACATGAACAGAAGGTGATCAGCAATTTTGACGTGTGGTTATATACCCGCGTATCAAGCCGTGATCAGGAATCGAACAGAAGCCTGGACAGCCAAAATGATGAAGGGCATAAATATGCCTTGAAGAACGGCTATACAATTACAACTACCTTCGGTGCAACATACGAATCAGCCAGTGGTGATTTCACACGCAAGGAATTCATGAAGCTGATCGAAACGGTTCGTAAAGCCAAAAAGAAACCTTACGCAATATTAATTTACACCATGTCGCGCTTTTCACGCAGTGGAGGCGGAGGGATTTCTCTTGCACACGAATTGGTGGATGAACTTGGTGTGAATCTAATTGAAGTTGCAACAGGAAAAAACACCACCACCGACGAAGGAAAATTAGAAATTTATTCAGGTCTTATTCGCGCAAGTCAGGATAACATCGATAGATTAAAAGTAACAGTGCCCGGAATGATCAAAATGTTGGAAGCGGGTCACTGGTTAGGTTGTCCTCCTCCGGGTTATTTGCATTTTGGTCCCCGGGTAAATGAAGAATATCGTTTCGCTCATACTCAAAGAATAGAAAAAGGACCGGACGCAGTTTTCATTCGCCGTGCCTGGGAAATGAAACTGGAAGGACATGAGGATTACATCATCCTCAGAGATCTTGCAAGAATGGGATTTCATATTTCAAAACAAAAATTAAATAAGATGTGGAGGAATCCTTTTTATTGCGGTGTGAGCACCAATAAACTTTTAGATGGAAGAATTGTGAAAGGAGGTTGGGAGAAAATGGTAAGCGAAAAAGAGTTCTTTAAAGTTCAGGAGATCATTCAAAGTAAACGTTTGGGAAAACCCCATCAACCCTTTAATATACATCGGCCGCTTATGGGTTTTTTAAGATGTGATAAATGCGAGAGTCCTATGAGTGGTTATCAAGCTACAGGCAGAACCACTCAATATTACCGTTGTGCTAATTGCGCGGGAGAAACGCTGAATGCCGATACAACCAAAACATCACGCATGGCAGGCGCGCATAATCTATTCATAGAATTCCTGGAAGGATACACTTTACCAGAACATTTGGTAGAACCATTTAAGTTAACCTTAAAGGAAATTTACACCACACTAACCGGCGAAAAGCTAGATGAAGAAACGGCACTAAATAGGGAAGAGGAGAAGCTCCAAGGAGAGTTAAAACAACTACAAAGGAAGTATGCTCTGGAAGGTTTGGAGAAGAGTTTGTACCTTGAATTCAAGTCAGAGCTGGAGTCGAAGATTGCGGAGTTGAACCACACGTTACACTTTGCGACAAAAAAGTCTGCGAACATCGAAAAATATCTCGACGCTTGCACGCACATAGTCCGAAACACCAGTAAATACTGGGCTTCCGAGGGGTTCGAGATAAAAAGAAAACTTCAACAATTGGTTTTTCCAAATGGAATTTTCATTGAAGTGAAAAAGAGAGCCGTGCGAACATCGGAAGTGAACATGATTTTCAATCTAACGGCCAGCATAAGAGGGTATTGGGAGCCCGTAAATGAAAACTCCCCAGTGAATTTCACTGAGGAGTCTCTCTTGGTAGGAAAAATGCCTCTGGAAGCGAACACTTTTGACTCGATTGTGGATCGTTCCAACACAAACATAGCACACGAATTAACATATCGGAACCTTAAGCTTTATCAGCAACTGGGAAAGGACCTTTTAGCCCTCGAAGACTTTGCGAACTACGCCTGGGTGGTGGCAAGGTTAAAGATTGGCTAGGAAAATCATCATATTGCATATTGCAATATGCGATATGATGTACGAAGTGGCTATTCATCAGTCTTTTTCCGACGCTTCCGTCCAAATTCATGAAGAAGTCCATTAGCAAGATTAAAATCACCCCTCCACTTAGTTAAGCGGTGGAGCAGATCTTTTTCTATATAACGTCTGTACCGGTAAAAATCTTTGAACATGGCGTAACTGTCACGGTATACGTCTAGGTATTTACCATACTCAAATTCTTCAAATTCCTGTTTTAGTTGTTTGATATGGTCCCTAATTTGAGGTAATAAAGGTGCAGGCGGTTTTGACGTGGAAATGTCCACCATATCGTTTGGTAATTCATATGGAAGTTTAGATGGATTAACTATCATTTTTTCGAGATACTGATTAAACTTAACTTTAGAAACAATAATATAGCTGAAAGCGATCGCTTCGGATTGAAACTCTATTAAAATTGAGCTTAAACTTCAAATAATTCCGAGGGTGTTATTCCAAGTGCATTGGATAACTTAAGAACCGTACTAAGAGTGATATTCTTACGCCCGGCCTCAATATTATTGATTGCCTGCTTGTTTACATCAATATCGTAGGCCAGATCCACCTGCTTGATGCCCTTTTCGATGCGAATTTTCTTGATTTTCGCACCCACTTTCTTCTGAAACACCTTAGGATCTTGCATATCCAAAAGTTGAGTTTTTCTTAATAATTTAGTACACCTATAGGTGTACTTTAGGGAGATTTATACTATATTTGATATAAACCTTTTCCAATGAAAACAACCACCGATATTCTTACTAATGATTTCAAATTTGCCTATGAGCGCTTCTTGAAATCAGAAATCAACGCCCAAAAATCGCTTGGAATGAGCGAAGCAGAATTTGTGTCAACCTTTCTAAGAGAGTTACCAACTCTGGAAAGCTTGATTGACGGGGCTTCCGGAACCGTTGATGAAAAAGTGATATTTGAAGGGATTCTTGCTTTTACTATTATCTCTTTAGTCGGCTGCGGTAAATTATCAAGCGAGGCAGCAGATTTTACTGTTGAAAATTATTCGCATAGCTATGATTTAGCGAAGAAGCATATTCCATATCTAAAGAAATATGAAGAAACTGAAGAGTCAGACTTAGCGTAAGACATATGGATGATACTAAGAACAAATATTATGAAATTCAAATATCATCTGGCGAATTCTTAGAGGTTTCACGGGATTATTTGGATGATGAAATGAATTGGAATGATGCAGTGAATCTGGCACTGCGGCTAGGAAACGAATGGAGACTTCCAACTAATACTGAACTTGAACTTATTTATGAAAAATTACACTCAAAGGATCACGAAATATTTATTGACAAAACCGGAAAACACCATTCTAAGGGATTGTCGTTTTGTTTAGATAAAGGATATTGGTCAAGTGAGAATTGTGAGAATAGCTCTTCATCAAATAATAAAAGTTGTTTCAGCTTCAAGGATGGTATCATAATATGTGGTGCAGGTACCTGGATTGAAGACATTAACCGGGTGGTCTTCGTTCGAACTAAGAAAAAACAGTGAAGGATGATTTCCAAGGAACATTATTTTTTAGCTTTTGAATTAAAAAAGAAAGCGGAGAAATTAAAAAACATCGACACAACTCAACTCGGATTTGATTTACCAACACTGAAAGAATCGGACGATTTATTCCATAGTTATTGTAAAAGTGGAATTGATACATTCGAAAACTACTGGATTGATGAATTGCGTAGCTGTTATGAGCCGATAGTAATGCTTTTAGGTCGCGGTGAATGGACTGAATTGAACAAGAAGCACATTAAACATTTCTTCTATGAATGTCTTTTCGGCGTTTATTTAAGTACAGTTGATTCAGAAGGCAAGATATTTACTGCAGCAAGTTTGAAACTTACCGTCAGTTTATTATATGACACAGAAAATACTTTTAATCGAGTTTATAGATTGAAAATCATTTCAGAATTGCTGGATGGAGATAATATTATAAACATTGAAAATAATCCGGCTACTATTTTCAGCAAAGATTACTTCGCCCAGCAAATAAATGAATTCGCTGCTGACTTGGAAGAGCCTTCGAAAGGTTCATTTCTTATATCTGCGATTAATTGTATAACAAAATAGCTTGTGATGATGAAAAATAACGACATCTACGAAATTAGACTTAAAACTAAGCGACAGCTAAATGAAAAACACTTGGAAGTTTTGGATGAAAATGAAAGAAAACTAATTAAGCATATGGCAAAAATGATTGTTCATTCTGTGATTAGAAAAGTGGAGGAAGAAGATCGCGCCAACTTAACCAATAAGTAAAGAATTATTCCCCGACAGGATTTAATCGACTACCTTACTATGGTGCATGAAGGTTATCGGTTCTTTTTGGACCGCTTACTTTTTCGTCCGGACCTGTCACGAGAGCTTATGAAGGTTGATCCGGCAGAACTAGAGCGATTTTTGGCTGAAAGAAGAGCTAAAAAAATTGCGGAAAAAACCGACGAAAAAAAGGAAAAAGCAGCAAGCCCTGAAATTCAACCTTGAAAAAAGTTGTTTTCTGAAGTTCACTGATTCTTACAATGTACCGTTAACGCTTTTTTTTGTTAAAATTCGCCGTGTTTCCATTCAATTCCACGGTGCGCGTGTTGTTAACGGTCGGTTAACCGATTTTTTTTGATTATTCCATCAATAATTTTGGCGCGTTAACCGATTTGGTTAACCAGAATGCAGGGGGTGTTAACCGATTGGTTAACACTGTATACAAGTCGGTTAACCGAAGCACTAAATGTGTTAACGGTTTCGTTAACTAATGCTGAGCGGTCAGGTGAGGTTACTGTAACGGTCAAAAACTGTTTTTTTATTATTAAGGAACATTTTTCAAGCTATGTAGATAAGGGTTATGTCTCATTAATCTGAAATAAGCCAATTCTGGAATAAACATGAATCTCAAGTTTTAACATAGTATATGCGAAAGAACACTTGAATGTAATGGCACATAAATACCTGTAAGAATACACAGGTTTTCTACTCAATGCGAGGTTTAAGTTTTCAATCGAACTAACTTTGGGTAAATGGGTGTTATTAATAGATATTTCGTTTTGGTTCTATTGTGCTTTATGGGTTTGCAAGCCCAGAAATTAAGAGCCCAGAAATTTGTTGCGCCAAGTAAGGTGAAGCAGTTCAGTATTACAATTAACAGCGAAGACTGTACGATCAAAACTCAGATGTTAAATCATCAGAAGAATATAGTTGCGCATAATGATAGGACTTATCTATGGTATAGTTCACAAAAACTAATGGAAACGAACGGAGGGTATGAAGGTAAATTGATCCATGGTTATTTCAAGTCTTTTTATTTGAATAATCAGCTCAAGGAGCAAGGTAACGTTTGGTACGGACTTAAGAACAAAAAATGGAGGTATTGGTACCGGGACGGAAGACTTAGGGAGATTATAAATTGGAAAAAGGGAAAAAAATCCGGAGAATACCTTTTGTTTAATGATGTTGGACTTCTCATGGCAAAAGGTTATTTCAAGAACGATAAGCTCCACGGAACTTTCTACGCATACGGCTCCGAAAACAAGATAATTGAAAAAAAGAAGTATAAGAATGGTATTGAAATAGTTCGAAAGAAAAGGTTAAATAGAAAAGAAGTTAAAAAAGTTGAGGGATCGATAAAGGTGAAGAAAAAGAAAAACTCAATACCAAAAAAAGAAAGAAAAGGTAAAATTAAAGTGAATCGAAAAGAGAAAACCACAGAAAAACCAATTGCTGCTAAATAACTGCAATACATAAACCAATGAACCATGTTCTCAATACAAAAGTAAAAGGTTCCGCTCTTTATATAGCGATCATTATTTCTGTTGTTATTGGTGTGCTGTTATCGATGATGTTACTTATCTCAAGATACAGTAAGTTGCAGGTAACCAAGTTTGAACAATTTTCCCAATTAGTACTTGATCTTAACAGTGGTTTTGAGTTGGCTGGATCAGACTTTTTCGGAAGTGCTTACAACAACAAATGGATCAAGAACACATATAATGACGATTCGATTAAAGTTTGTCTATCTCAATGGGGAGCGTACAGACTCATCAACGTAATAGCAAAAAATCGAAACGAGCAGGTGTCGGGAACAGGACTTTATGGGGTTTTTGCATCATCAGATACAGGATTAGTTGTCAATGAAAATAACAGGCAAATAGGCGTGTGTGGAAATATTAAGTTTAAAGGCAATTGTTATCTTCCTTCAGCTGGAATAAAGCCAATATATATCGATGGAGCATCAACACGAATTACAGATGAAAATAATGCACATATAAAGACTGTTAAATCCGAGTTACAGGTACTCAGCGATCATTTTATGAACGGAATAAAGCTTGCAAAGGAAGAGGCAAGGATCGGAACTGACAGCTTTTTGTTATTCCTGCCTCAGAAGATCAATCAATCATTCAGCAAAAAAACAATCACGATTATTGTCCCGGGTAACGATTTGAAAAATGTGGCGTTTGAGAATAATATTAAGATAATCGGCCAAAATGAATTGATTATAGACTATTCTTCCCATTTGGAAAACGTACTGATCGTTTGTAGGAAAGTAAGATTCAGGAGTGGATTTAACGGAACGGTACATGTCATTTCTACAGATAGTATAATTATTGAAAAGGATTGCGTATTCAACTATCCTAGTTCGTTTGTCTTAAATCCAGGACCAAATGGTGTTAGAGGAGCAATTGTTTTTAAGGATGCATGTGATTTTTCAGGGGCTATCATTGCATTTCAGAACACGACCTCCTCTAATTCAAATGTCATGGTCAAGCTCAATAAAGATTGCACTATAGCGGGATTAATCTACTCTTCGGGATATCTTCAGGCACAAGGATTGATCAATGGCACAATGCTCTGCCGAAACTTATTAGTCGAGAGTAATTCCTCCATTTATGAAAATGCGATCTATAATTGCGAAATTGATCCGGCCAGGTACGCCGGCGTTTTAGTTGTACCTGGTTTATTTAATGAAAGAAGTGAATTGATCTGCTGCAAAAAATTTAATGATTAGAACAAAAATAAAGGGTAGTTCGATTCTTGAAGTATTGATTGCTTTAGGGATAATAAGTTCGTGTATGAGTGTAGGATTGCTAATATACAATAATGTTCAAAATAGTAATCCAGTATTTTTCAAGCTCCGATCAATTGAAATAATGGAAGGGGTTTTAAGAGATAAAAGCATAGTAGAGGAGTCTAATAAGGTATATGAAATCGAAGGATTCACAGTTAAAATAATTTCTAAAATAAACCCTCAATTTAATGATTGCATTTTAATGCAAACAAGGATATATGACGGCGCTGGTAAATTGATTCAAAAGTTTGAATTAATAAAGCGTAAGAGACTGAAATGAATGATATGATGAATAATAAACTTAGGGGATTTTCTATTTCGGAAATGCTTGTTAGTCTTGTGTTAACCTCAATCGCAATCATGTTGACGTACTCTGTTTTATTATTTACCCAAAGAACTGTCAATTCCCATAGGAGTCAATCAGATTTTGCGATGGAGTTTTCAGGTTTTAGAACTATGCTTAGCAAGGTTGTACTGAACTCAAGTACCATGAATGATGCCGGAGGAGGGAAAATTATAGTAACTACAGATAAAGGTCAGTCGGTTTTATCGATTTTAAGGGATAATCTGGAGTTTGACAATGGTACAGCTAGAAGAAGATTTAATTTAAAAGTGGTTAATTACAAAATAGAACATGAAGACTTTGCTAAAGAGCTTAATTTGGTTAAGAAAATACTTCTTGAAATTGAATATAAGGGGCAAACCTTGGCTATTAATGAGTTCAAGGTATATGACAGTGATACTAAGTTTAGATTAACTAAAGAAAGTAATGGCAGGAATTGATCTGACAAAATACTCATCCAATAATGTTCAATTTGAATATGAAACTTCAATTCCTCTAAAGCGGGAAAAAGCCGGAGGTGAAACGAGTTTGTTGAATAGAGAGATAACTTTATTAAAACGAAAGTTCGGATACAAGGAAAAGGAAGCATTTTATTCTGAGTTAGGCTTATTGCTTTCGACAGGAGTCGATATTAAAACAGCGTTTGATATTTTACTGGAAGATATAAGGGATAAGAATCATAAGAAGATAATAGAAGAAATAATGCAAAGCGTTATTAATGGAAAACGAATCTATGAATCTATGAAGATGCAGGAGGGTGTATTCAGCAAATATGAAATTCAAAGCGTTATGATAGGTGAAGAAACTGGAAAATTGAATGAGGTGCTAAGGGAGCTTGGTCTTTATTATAAATCGCTGATTAAATTAAAGCGACAAATTGTTGGAGTATTAACTTACCCAATTGTAGTGATTAGTATTTCTATTTTAATCGTATACTTCATGTTGGTATTTGTCGTGCCTGTTTTCAGCGATATTTTTTCTCAAACCGGCCACCAATTACCGGAGATCACCTTATTTCTTATTAGAGTAAGTGAAAACACCTCTTCAGTCTTCTACGTGTTCGCGATAATTATTCTTGCTTTTTTAGTTACCCATTATACTCAATCGAAAAAAGAATGGTATCGCCGTGTTACTTCCCGTTTTTTTCTTAGGATTCCAGTAGTAAATAAGCTCATTCAAAAGATCTATTTGGCAAGATTTTGTCAAAGTATGAAGCTTCTTGCAGGGGCGAAAGTTATGATAAATGATGCGTTAGACCTGGTGGGACAAATGATAGACTACTATCCTATAGAGAAAGCACTTCAGAGTGTTAAAAAGGATGTTGTTGAAGAAGGTAAAATGCTGAATGAAAGTTTGGCTAAGCACAAAATATTTCCAACTAAGCTAATTGCCTTAATAAAACTGAGTGAGGAAGTGAATGCCCCAGAGTTGATATTTGACAAACTCTATCAGCAGTATTCATCCGAAATTGAACATCAGCAGGCCGTGGTAGGTAAGTTGATAGAGCCGGTGTTTATTGTTGTCTTAGGACTCTTTGTAGGATTTATTCTCGTTGCAATGTACTTGCCAATGTTTGAAATGAGTTCAGGAACATTTTAAAATAAAAATATGAAAACAATAAATCAATCATCAGAGTCATGGCCTCTTTTAACCTATAAATTAAGGGGAATGACTCTTATTGAATTACTGTTGGTGCTAGCGTTAATTGGCATACTGATGTCTTTGGCAATACCAAAACTTCTGCCACTCATCGGCAGGGCCAAATCTATCGAAGCTCAAACCCAATTGAAGCATCTGCTTAATTTGGAGAAGAATTACTTTTTTATAAACTCTAAATACTCAAACAACTTTGCTGATATAGATTTTGAGCAACCAAAATTGGTGAGTGAAGGGGGGAAAGCAAATTATAAGATAGAAATAATTGAGGCCAGTAATAAGGGATTTACGGCAAAGGCAATTTCCGTGACAGATTATGACCAGGACGGTCAATTGAATGTTTGGCAAGTTAATCAGGACGAGGAGATAAAAGAAATAACGAAGGATTAATGTGGAATTGACTATTTCGCTGATCGCATACTTGTTAGTCTTGTTAGTATGTAGCCTAATCATAGCTATTCAAGATCTTAAATGGCGATTGATCAATGTATGGCTAATCGTGATATACTGCATCCTGCTACTAACGTTTTCTTTGACGAGAAATAATTGGGCTATTGTATTAATGAACTTTATTTTTAGCGCTGCATATCTTGGCATAAGCTTAGTAGTTGTTAAGCTCTATTTTTATTTGAAAGAAGGTTTTTTTCCGGAAATTTTGAATAGGATGTTTGGTATGGCAGACGTGATTTTGTTTTTATGCATTGGGACTTTGATGGAGCCGGAAATAATGACCTGCTTCTTCACTTTTACATTTACTTTGGCCCTATGCTTTAATGTTGTATTCAGGTTTAAAAATGGTTTAATTCCTTTAGCAGCTTTTATGGTTCTGGTGTACTTTGGTTTTCTTACAGTCGAGTTATTTTCGACTTAGACATTCATTGGTGCGCGAATGATACCGTGCTTTATGGCGTACTTGATTACGTCGATTGTTTTATTCGAACCTATTTTTTTATAAATGTTTCCCTTATGAAAATCTACTGTCCGGCAAGAAATGAATAATTTCTCAGAAATAACCCTGTTAGTATGTCCTTCACAAACCTCCTTAATTACTGCAATTTCTCTGAGTGATAGTGAATGATTATCAGTAAAGGGGTTCGTTTTTTTATCGTTGTTAAGTTTGTTGAGCATGGCGTTAGTTACTAATGAATTAAAATATACTCCATGTTTATGAACTTCGCTAATTGCTGAATAAAGCTCTTTTTCGTCACAAGCCTTTGAGATAAAACTTGAAGCCCCATTGGTCATTAGTTCTACAATTAAATAAGGGTCTGTATGAACACTTACCATAATAATTTTAACACTCTCATATCGTTTTCGGATAATTTTAAGAGCCTCAAAGCCATCCATTAAGGGCATTTCAATATCCAAAAGTACTACATCTGGAACCTTCAACTTAAGTAGATCAAGTAAATCCCTGCCATTAGCAGCTTCTCCTATCATTTCATAACTCTTATTCTCGTTTAACAAAGAGATCATCGATTTTCTTACGAGCTTTTGGTCTTCTGCAATGATAATTTTGATTTTAGAAAGTATCGGAAATTTCATATTGTTGAGGATTGTAGTTATTATACTGATTTTATGACCGAAAAGTTACTTATTACTTATTAAATGCATAATGACATAAAACTAATTAAATAGTTTTTAATTACTGCTTTTACGGTGCTGTAACAGGCAACATAAATACCTGTGCGCTCACACAGGCACTTGGTACTTCATATGAGTTCGCCGGTTCAACCTGATCAGACATACAGGTTTATTAGCTGTTTTTGAAATAAATAAATTGATAAACAAGTCTTTAGGCATCACTACCTTTTTGAGTTCGGTTTGATGCAGTGTTTATTGGAAAAAATATTAGACTAATCTTGTGATGGAAATTAAAATAAAAAAAATGAAAAATTATCTAATACTACTTATTGCTTGTGTTGTATCTCAAGTGGGAATCTCTCAGATAAATACTCCTGTCGGTCATGCTACTATTGAATCGGTGAAGGTTTCGTATAAGTCTGTTCCGGGAGGAACGGTTGTGCCAGGAACTGCGCCTCAAGTTCAGGCAATTCCAGAAGCAACAATAATTTTAAAGAATGGGGCTCCGGCTTCAAAAATTTATTTAAAAATTAGTGGTACATCAACAAATTCAACTTCTACTATTTACGAGGTCAATTATCAAACGAATAGTTCTGTAATAACAAGTCAGCAAGGAAAAAAGCTTTTTGAAAACACGAATGGCAAGATCTTCATTTCAAATGGCCAGGCACTCCCGCTCAGGCCTTATGCTTATGAAATACAAACTGAAGATGCTCAAAACAATCGTTCTGCAGTTTATTCAATAATACAATAAAGATAATGTGGCAAGTTAAAATAGTATTCTTTGGTATTCTACTATCATTACGCTTTGCCTGTAATGGGCAAATGATTGTGGAATCATATGTCAAACATATTGATCCAAGTGCTACTTCTACAGTAGGCAGCATAAGTTTAACTCCCTCAGGTGGTTCCTCGCCTTACACGTATTCCTGGAGTCCGGGTTCAGCAAGCGTTTCTAGTATTGGCAGTCTTACCTTCGGAATCTATACTGCAACCGTAACAGACAATTCAAGCGTTACTGTTACACGTCCATATAGTGTGGGTTATAGAACATTTTGGACTAATCCGTACGGTATAATTTTTAGAAACGATAGTTTGATATATGATTCATCAGTTTTGAATTACGAAACTATTTTTAATTGTGCGATAAGTAAAAACACTTTGAAGGCAAGCACGGATGGATGGGCCGAAGTAGTTTTCTCATCTGCTTCTGATTATTATCTTTTTGGATTCCTTGATAGTTCTTCAGTTGCACCTGGTTTGTATACCGACATTGATTATGGATTCCATATCTCACCATATACAGGATTGTTATATAGTTGGGTAATGGGTTCACCTACTTCTATCGGTTCATACAGTGTTGGAGATGTAATGAGAATAGATAGAACGGGTACAGTTTTTTCGATCAAACAAAACGGAGTGACTGTTTATACACTCACGGTTCCAACTAACAAGGACTGGAAATTGAAGGCGAGTATCAGTGGTCCGGCAATCCGTAATGTTGGGGCGAGTTTTATAGATACATCCGGAGTCTACTTTCCGAATTATGTTCAAAACACATTATTAATGCGACATGCAAGTGCCGAAGGGGCTCCCGATGGAACCCTCTCACTTTCTCCAAACGCAGGATATTCGTTTACATGGACACCGGGCCCGATAAACACTTCATCAATTTCAGAAGAAATGGGAACTTATAGCGTAACCGTATCAGATCCTAATACCAATTCAAGCAAAAATAATTTTGATCTTCTTTTAAAAACGCAGTACCAGAATCTTGAAGGGATGGTGTTTCGCAATGATAGTTTATTAACTACATATCCTTATCCTGCATCGGGATGGTGTACCGCAACTAATAAGAATGAATTGCAGGTAGGAGAAGATGGTGAACTAACCTGGGTTGCACCGAACTCGGTATATTATCTTGTTACAGGATTCCTCGATACGCTTTCAGGAACGCAAGGTGATTATTGGGATATTGACCAAGGGCTATTTGAACAGCCTTGGGCAATTTATTATTGGAGTGCCGGTTATTACACTCTCTTAGGTAACAGATTACCCGGAGATGTGATGAAGATCAAGAGAATAGGCGCTAACGTTAAATTTTATCGTAATAATGATCTTTTATACACAGCAACCCCTTCCAATACTACTGTTCCATGGAAGATTAAAACAGCACTCACATATGGATATAACATGTCTAACATCGGGACAACGGTTCCTCCAACCTATAAAACCTACTGGACCAATCCATACGGGATCACTTTTAGAAATGACAGTCTTATCTATAATTATTCAGTGCTTAATTATGTAACCATTTTTAATGGCATTATAAGTAAAAACACCCTAAGAGAAAACACAGATGGTTATGCAGAAGTAACAGTTCATTCCATGAATGATTATCATTTGTTTGGCTTCATTGATAGTTCTTCTGTTTCTCCGGGTGTGTATACAGACATAGATTTTGGTTTACACCTGGACAAAGTAGGACAAGTTCTTTATGCATGGACGGGTGGGGGTCCTACATCAATTGGAAGTTATACCACAGGTGATGTCTTAAGAGTAGGGCGGGAAGGAAGCACTTTTAAGATCTTACAAAATGGAGTTACTGTTTACACCCTAACAGCGCCAACCAATAAGCCATGGAAACTAAAAACATGTCTTTCGGGTGTACCTATTTATGATATTACAGCCACATTTAATGATACGACAAATATTTACTTTCCAAACTATGTTCAAAACAATACTATTTTAAGGCATGCAACAGGTCTGGGAATCAGCAGTGGAACTATAATTCTTTCGCCGGCAGTAACACCTAGTTTAGCTTATTCCTATTCCTGGTCGCCGGGTGGTGGTTTAGACTCAGTTCTTATGTCCAAACCAATGGGTACATATACAGTTAAAGTTTGGGACGAAAACAATAATTCGAGTACGAAACAATATGACCTGTTAACCAGGGTAAAGTATGAAAATTTTGAAGGTATGATGTTCCGAAATGATAGTCTTATCACAATACCTACTTATCCTGCATCAGGCTGGTGTACGGCTACAAGTATTAATACCTTGGCAGCTGGTGCTGATGGCAGCTTGTCATGGATAGTACCTTCATCACTGCCAAGCATCATTACAGGATTTTTAGATACGCCATCCGGTTCACCTGGAGATTATGTTGATATAGATGAAGGGGTGTTAGAAGTGAGTAATGCTATTTATTATATCTCTGGTGGTTCTTATGTTTTTTTGTGCAATCGTTTACCAGGTGATGCTATTAAAGTAAAGCGTATTGGAAGCAATGTGAAATTTTATAGTAACGACAAATTGCTTTATACATCTTCTCCAACCAATACAAATGTTGTCTGGAAAGTAAAAACTACTGTAACCGCAGGTCAAAGCATGGCCAATATTGGTTGTTCATTTAAAACCTCACTCAGGGCAAGCGTAGAGAAAAAGCATGTTGATCCTTCAGTAGATGCCGTTAATGGTGCTGTTACTGTTACTCCGGCCGGAGGAACTCCCTATTATGATGTTACATGGGCCTATGACGCAATAATATCTCCTACTCGTGAATTAATGACGCAGGGAAGTTATACTTATATAGTGAGTGACAGCACCCAAACTGACGGATTACAAAAAGTAGTTCATATAGGCTCTATGCTTCATTGGGGCTCTGTTACCAATGCAACCATTACGGCCGATACAGCAATAGCTGGAGGCGGAGGCACATTGGGGATAGTTGTCTCAGACAATCTATTGGAAAGAAATGCTGAAACATGGTTTGAAGGAAAGATCACTAGTCTTAATCACGATATAGCGATGGGCTTTATCAGCATAACGAACACAACTACTCCAGCCACTCCTCCAAGTTTTACCGATGCTGCTGTTGCCGCAAAAATAGCGCTGGCTGATACACTTATGCAAAAAACAGTCAGCCTTACACTTCCTTTTGGTACAACTGCCGACAGCGTACTTAATCTTGCTGATCGTTTTGAAGAGGTACATCTAATGCGCCTTCGGGCCGGTGCTATCCGCTCGTTGGAAAAAGGCAGCGAATTTGCAGATTATTATACTTATCAGGTAGGCGATGTAGTTAAGATAGGTCGCAATGCTGATAAAAAAATATACATGGCCATAAATGATGAAGTTATTTATACAAATCCCGTGGCTTATCCTGATCAGTACATGTATCCGATCATTACAATCAATTTGCCGATTGGAATAAAATCGAAAGGCGGGCTTTTACCATACGAATTTTACGAGTATAATGTTTTTGTTGGTACCAATTATGCCGTATTGCGTAAAAAAATGAATGCAGGCTATCATCAGGTACCTGCAAATAATATCCTGAATTTTAAATACGATGCCGAATACAACAGTGGTAATATCAGCTATCAGATTTTTAGTACTAATAGTGTGGTTCCTGTTAATAGCACACCCTCCTTAAGTAAGAATTATGGAGATAATAGATACTCACTTAATCTTGGTGTCGTTGGTACTAATCCTCTTAATCTTAACCCAGGTTATTATTATTTGGAGGTTACAAATGAAAAAAATGAAGTATTTAAGTTAAAATTCAAGAAAAATTAATGAAAACAGTATTATATACTTTAGTAGCAGCTACAATCGTCATTGTAGGACTCTTTCTATTTGGTTTTGCGATTATGGGGGAAAAAACAGGGTATGTTGAAATACCAAAGATTTTTCAGGAGTTCACATATAAAAAAGAGTTGGAAGCTAATATTAAAAAGGTGGAGCAATCGAGAAAAAACATCCTCGACAGCATGGAAATGGAGTTAAAGGTTTTGTCGAAAGCTCTTCAGTCCGATAGCAAAGATGTACAAAAAGCTGCGTTGTTTCAGGTAAAAAGAGAGGAGTTTTTTAAAACACGTGACAGGTTTCGTGATGAGTGTGATAAGGCCATTACTACTTGTGATGAGATGATCTTTAAACAAATTAATCAATACGTAAAAGATTTTGGAGCAAAACATCAGTATAAATATATATACGGAGCAGGTGGCTCCGGTAACCTGATGTATGCCGACACTACAAACAATATCACAAATGAAATGATCCAATTCATTAACGATAAATATAAAGGCAATAACCCGTGAAAAAACTGATCACAATATTAGCTCTTTCGGGCCTGGCTTTCGGGAGTTATAATTACGTTTCGCTTAAACTAAACGTGACAGAAAGTCCTTTGGTAGACGAGGAGTTGCCAATATCAACTTCACAAAGCGAGGTGATTCTAAACGCAGATGATTATTTGACCTATGTTACTGATCCTTCGAATGGACTTATTAAAGAGAAACAATTGGGCGATTTCACTTTTCGTCTACAGTATCTTACAGGGGAAATGAATGCTTTGCGGGAATTGAAAGGGGAGCCGGTAACAAAAGAATCCTTCAATTCTAAACTAGAAGGTTTAAGCGATTACCAGTATTATAATTTCAGTATATGTAAAAAGGATTTTCAAAATGAATTATTGATGTACGAGCTAACAAGCGAAGCTCAATATGCTTCGAGGGTGGAGTACTTTTCCTTCCAGGCTCAGAGAGATATTAAACTGGTTGAAGGGCAAGATACACTTGATTGCGAATTGTTTCATTTTGAAAGATCATTTTCTATGAACCCAAATCTAACCTTTTCACTTGGATTTAAGAGAAACAAGAATAGGTATCTAACAAAACAGTTTTGCTTTAATGATAAAATATTTAAAAACGGAAATGTGAACATTAGCATCAGTCGTAGAGATTTACTGAATGTGCCACAACTTAAAATTGATTAATCATGATGAGGTTTATTGAAAAAAATAAAAGAGGTATTGCTATTTTTATGCTGTTAAGCATTCTCAACGATACTTTTTTCCCAAGCGCAGCCTTGGCCTTAACCAGTGGGCCTTCCCAGCCTGAATCCAGCAACTTCACTCCTGTGTCTACAAGTGACATGGTAAATCTCTTCACTGGGGATTTTAATTATAATATTCCATTACTTGATGTAGGCGGATATCCGGTAAATATTAGTTATAATGGTGGTTCATTCATGGATCAGGAAGCTTCATGGGTTGGGTTGGGCTGGAACATCAACGTTGGTGCAGTGAATCGAAATATGCGCGGCCTGCCCGATGATTTTGCAGGAGACATAGTAACAAAAGAACTCAATACGAAAGCCAATGAGACATATGGTGTGTCCATCGGACCTGGCGGGGAAGCATTCGGATTTGAGGGGGGCTCGATCAGTCCTTCAATGGGAATTTCATATGATAACTACAAAGGTTTTAATATTACACAAAGCATTGGCCTTTCACTTACTCCAATTAAAGGTTTTCCTGGTACCATTGGTTTGGGACTTTCTTCAAGCACCGATGGGTTGACCATTAGTCCCAAGATTGGCTTATCATCGTCCTTTTCAAAATCTGATAAGGAATCAGGGAAAGGAAGTGTTTCCGTTGGTACTTCTTATAATTCTCGTAGTGGCCTCAAGCAGGTAAGTTTTGGTGCTCAAATAGACGCTTCACCAAGTTTAAAGAATGTAGCAAGCATATCCGCGGGGTATAATTTTGGAGCCGCTACTTATGTGCCAAATGTCGGCATGGCAATGCATAACGTATCGTATATTTTCTCTCTGGGTCTTGGCGGAACCATCTATGGAACAGACGTAACAGGAAATATTACAGGAAGCTATTCAAAGCAGGCCCTTAGAGAGTATTTGGAAGAGATTCCTGCCTACGGTTATATGTATGCGCAGGCAGGCGAGGAAAAAGACAAAGTTCTTCTTGATTTTAATCGTGAGAAAGATGGAAGTTTCTCTGAGAATTCTGTGATCCTTCCACTTACAAATCATACATATGATATATTTAGTGTCTGTGGTCAAGGCATCAGTGGTTCGTATCGTGCCATGCGCAGTGACATTGGTTATGTATTTGACAGCCGTGTAAATTCTGACAGTGAGAGCGATAACCTTTCTACTGAAATAGAAATCGGCGGGTCAGCAAAGCCTGGGGTTGATTATTACCAAACCAACATTGAGCAAACTTCAGGTAAGTGGTCGGATGATAATTCGCTCAAAGACAGATTAAAATTCAGAGGTTCGGGTGACAATGCTTATTATGAACCTGCCTACTTTAAGCAAGCAGGGGAGATGACCGTAGATGAGGATAATTTGTATGCGGCTGTTATTGGAAATAAATCTGTGCGCCCTGATTTTGGAACCGCCGGATTTGATAGCTATACTAATTTTAATTTGAAAGGTCCGGATGGTTTGAGTGGAAGCGTTCCAACTACTCCTTACAGAACCAAGCGAGCAAAAAGAAATCAGTTTTTTTCATACCTCACCAAAGATTCATACCAGGCAGTAGCCTTGCAAGCCGCTTCTCTTTACTCCCTCATTCCATCAAGCTTACCTGGGCATCATATCGCTGAAATCACAAGTACTAAAACAGATGGTACCCGCTATGTGTTTGGTTTGCCGTTAGTAAATACAAAACAAGTGGAAAGAACTTTTGCCACCAACTCTCTTTCTCCGGCAACAACACCAAGTATTTCTTACAGTGCGACAGATGATTCAAAAAATAATTCAAAAGGTCTCGATAATTATTTTTCATCTACTGAACTGCCACCATATGCTTATTCCTATTTGCTTACAGCAGTATTAAGTCCCGATTACATTGATCTAACAGGAAATGGTCCAAGCACAGACGATCTAGGCAATTATACATTATTCAAATATGGAAAGAATTTGAGTGGAACTGTAACTCCCGGAACTTTTAATTATAAATGGCGTACTCCAACCGGCGCTTACGCAAATTATGACCCAGGACTCTACTCGGTAGGCACTGATGATAAGGGCTCTTATGTTTACGGTGAGAAGCAGATAACAAATTTGACACATATCTATTCAAAAAACTTTGTAGCGGTGTTTGAGCATGCAGCACGTAAAGATGGTTTTGGGGTGACCGGTTCTACAGGAGCTATTAATACTTCAACGGCCCAACTATTGTTAAAATCCATCAAGCTATACTCCTTACCGGATTATAATGCAAATCAAAATACGGCCTCTGTAATTAAACAAGTTGATTTTGTTTACGACTATTCACTTTGTACAGACGGAGGCAATGCACTGCCAAACAATAATTACAATGGAACTCCTGGTGGCACTTATGAGCAAAGTAATAGCAAAGGAAAACTAACCCTTAAGAAAATTTATATTGCGAATGGAAACTCAAAAAAGGGATATTTAAGTCCTTATGAATTTGAATACAATACTACTGTTATAGCCGGTGGTACTACTACAACACCTACATACAATATGAAAGCATGTGACAGATGGGGAACATATAAACCATCAGCCTCCAATCCTACAAATAGCGAAGCGCCTTACACTTCGCAGGATAAAAATTCGGTGGACTCATACGCGGCATTATGGAACTTAAAAGCGATAACTCTTCCATCTGGTGGTAAAATTACTGTAGATCTTGAATCCGATGATTATGCGTTTGTTCAGAACAAACGCGCCGCTGAGATGTTCAGGATTGTTGGAACGGATGATGTCGCTCCATCGGGGGTACAAACGAATTTTTCAGTACCTACAGCAAATACATTATTTGTTGGTTCAACTAATTACAACGTTATGTTTTTTGCACTTGATCAGCCAATCTCTCTGGTTTCCGGCACAGCAGCCGCCGTTAATAAATTTAAGAAAGAATACATGGAGAATATTGCCGATCTTAATTTTAGGTTTTTTGCTGCAGCTACAGGAAGTACAACGGCCGACTACGAATTCGTTTCGGGTTACGCGGAGATTCTAAATTCTGGAATTGTGAGTACTGGTACAGCTTCGGCCGATTACGGTTGGGTAGAACTGAAAGAGGTAAATAGAGGAGATAAAAAGAGTACGTGTACTTTCTGCGAAAATCCGATTGCCCGTGCCTGCTGGCAATTCGGGCGTATGCATGCACCTGATAAAGTTTTTGCTATAACAAGTCCTCCCACTCCAAGTGGCAGTATCAGCGAATTCATTAAAGCCTGTGCCAATGCAAATTTTTTCAAGAACACTGTTCAATTCTTTTTAGGAGCGAATGGTGTGCTAAAATTGAAGTCAATTGGACGTGTTTTTGACACCAATAAATCTTTCATAAAGTTGAATAATCCAAATCGTTGCCGGCTTGGCGGGGGTAATCGCGTGAAGCGTATCACCATGAGTGACGAATGGGCAAATATGATTACAACAAATACCAGTGGCAAGACTTCACAGTACGGACAAAATTATGTTTATACCACCAGCGATGCAAATACAAGTTACCTAGTAAGCAGTGGTGTTGCTGCGTATGAACCGGGTTTTGGCGCTATTGAGAATGCATGCCGTTATCCGATCTATAATAGTGGAAAGAAACAGGAATTGTTATTAGCCCCGGATAATGATCTTTATCAGGAAGGACCAATTGGCGAATCATTTTTTCCGGCCCCAACCGTAGGATACTCAAAGGTTACCGTTAGTAATTTGACTTATACAAATGTTACAAAGAATGCTACTGGTTATATCGTAAACGAATTTTATACTGCCAAAGACTTTCCAGTGATAGTGCATAAGCCCACTGATCTTCATCTTAAACGAACAAAATCAAATCCTCTTCAAAAAATTCTTCATCTTGAATTCGAAGATAATATGACCGCCTCACAGGGTTATTGTATTGAATTGAATGATATGCATGGTAAACAAAAAGCTGTGAGTATTTATGATGCTACGGGTAGTAAAATATCAGGCAACGTGTATTCTTACAAGCAGAGTGGCGAAACCTTGAATAACAATGTACCGTACATGAAAAAGGACGGAACAATAGTGACTGATGGCTATCTGGGTGTTGAGTTTGATATGGTGGCAGATTTCAGGGAACAGAAATCTTTTACTGAAACGATAGGGGTACAGTCTCAGTTGTACTTTATGATGATCGGTCTTTATCCTTTACTTGTTCCGGTAAGTATTCCTAGTTATCATAGGGAAAAAGTTCGATTCCGTTCTGCGGTTGCAACAAAGGTTGTGCAGCGTTTCGGTATACTTGAAAAAGTAAGCGTTGAAGATAATGGCAACACTGTCGAAACCTCTAATGTGTTGTGGGACGGTGAAACAGGCGAGGTATTACTCACAAAAACAAATACAGAATTCAGCGATGATATCTATAATTATAATTATCCGGCATACTATGCTTATTCAGGGATGGAACCCTCTTATCGCAACAACGGAATGTTCCTGCAGCTTTCTTCGACTGCAAACAATTTGGGCAAGGTTTATCCGGGCTATAAGTCATATCTAGAGCCGGGGGATGAGTGCATGCTCCTTACTTCAAGTTTAACTGCAGTTAACACCAGCACAAATACAAATCTGAATAAAGTATGGGTACGACAGCAGGGTAATGATTATTACCTGATCGATGCAGCTGGTTTAAATGCCATGACTAACAATACTTTCTCTACAGCTGTTTATATGTCAGTGATACGTTCTGGCAAACGGAATCAACAAAGTGTACATAATGGAAATCTTGTCACATTTAACTGTCCTGTAACAACAACGGCAAATTCAATTTGGCCAACGCTTGATGCAACAAAGAATGTACTCAATGCTAGTGCGGTTGAATTTGGTAATACCTGGAGGACAATGTGTAAATGTAACCTTCCGGGAGTAGGACAGGCTAATAGTAATGAATACCTGACAGGGCGTGCCGGAGTATGGAGACAAATGCGTTCATACACGTATCTTACTTTAAGAAAGCAAACCAATTTAAATAATAACACTAATATTCGTAAGGATGGTGTGTATGAAAAGTTTGATCCTTTCTGGTCACCCAATGGAGGAGGCAATTGGAGCAAACCTACGGATTTGAACTCTCCATCACCTAAATGGACATGGGCAAGTGAGGTCACTGAATATAGTCCGTATGGTTACGAAGTGGAGAACAAAGATGCTCTTGGAAGGTACAGTGCCGCAGTTTACGGCTACAACAATACTTTACCTGTTGCGGTAGGTGTAAACACAAAGTACAGGCAATTCGGTGCAGACAATTTTGAGGATTATGGTTTTTCAACTTGTTACGATGATGGTCATTTGAGTTTTAATAGTCAAAGTCAAGCCACTCTTACCACATATACCAACACAGTCAACTACCAGAAGTATGCTCATACAGGTCTTCGAAGCATTAAAGTCGTACCAACTGCAACTGTGCTTTTATTTAAAGACCTCACTGGTTGCCAATAATTTTTACTGAATAAAAAATGAAAAAATATTTCACAATACTATTTAGTTGCATTGGCTGGTTTGCGACTGCTCAGTGCCCTACTTATACAAGTACTATCCTGTTAAGAACCGGATACGACTACATGAATAACGGAACCTTTAGTGTTAATCAGACTTGCAATGGGACAGTTTGTGTGACTCCTAACTATGGAGTTTATGATCCTTATTGGACCATCATTTCCGATAATCAAGTGCTTACGGGTGAACCAAGGCCAGCTACAGCAATTCAGAATTTTTTACCTAGTTGGGTAACCTACTCGAATTCGGATTGGGTTTCAAATTATAAATTTGCTGCCGGTGGTGCAGGGTTTCAGTTTAATTGTTGTCAAGTCGGTTTTATGAATTTTGGCACCCCTTATACTTCAGTATACGAACATAAGTTTCAACTAACATGCACAACACCCACGATCACGCTCTCTTTTAGTGTCGCAGCAGATCAACAGGCTACTGTCTCATTAAATGGAACCTCTCTGACGAGTGTGAGTAATTCTAGTGTGGGCACCTATTTCACCACGAATGTATCATCGATTTGTATCACCGGAACAAATACTCTTAGAATAGATTTTGCAGACTGGAATCAAGGTGCTCATGGTATAAACTTTAATGGTTCGATAGTTACAGGATCTAATTGTATTCTCACTCCTTCGTGTACAAACAACGCTATTATTCAAGGCATAAAATGGAACGATTTAAACTCAAATGGTTCATTTTCCGGTCCTGGTGAATCTGGTATTAGTGGTTATCCAATAAGTCTTACTGATGGGGCTAACACCTTCACGACAGTAACGGATGCTTTCGGAAATTATTTCTTTACAAATCTTGCTTCCGGTAATTATACAGTTATAGAAGCTGCTCTACCTAACTATTCTTTTGTCGCTCCGAGTACCGGAACTTTACCCGTGACTCTCAGCGCAAATCAAGTAAGCACAGACGTTAATTTTTTTAATATCCAGTGCTTTGGTGTTACAAATTTGAGTATAACGCCCCCCATTAATAATGGAACAGTTTGTGCCGGTGCAACATTAGCCTTAGTTACTCAAACCGTAAATAATTGCGGAGGAGGTGGCTATTTGTATACATGGAATTTTGGTGATGGTACTATGGGCACTGGTACTGCCCAAGCGCATTCCTATTCAAACCCTGGCACATACACCTTAAGTGCCACTATGGTTAATACAGTAAACCTTGCAACAGCAACTTATTCTACGGCAATTAATGTTGTTGATTGCCCAAATATCACTTGTACCTCTTGTATAGGAAGTTTTGTGCCCAGCGCAGGTGATTACATCATTTCTTTGTGGGTTAGGGAAGATCATCCAGGCACTGTTACCCCCGTTCCTATCACTTATTCCAATTCCGGAATCGAAATCTCTTTTGTGCCGGCAGCCCCTGTCACAAGTGTGTATACAGTGTATGCTACAACGGTAAATCCTATAATTGATGGGTGGCAGAGAATTGAAGCACGCTTCAGTGTGCCTTCTGTGGCAACAGGTATGAATATTTATCTAAAGAACATAAGCTCAAGCATAACTACTTATTTTGATGATGTACGAATTCATCCGGTTGATGCCACGATGAAATCATACGTATACGATCCCGTTAATCTAAGATTAGTAGCTGAGCTGGATGAAAACAATTACAGTACCCGGTATGAGTACGACGAAGAAGGAAAACTGATAAGAGTAAAAAAAGAAACGGAAAGAGGGGTAATGACCATTAAAGAAACCAGGAGCAAAACGAAAAAACGATAAGGTATGAAAAGTTTGAAATTGATAATACTTCTACTGCTTTTTTGCACCACCCTTTTGAGAGCGCAGGATCCTGCAAAAGATTTTGAACGTGTGAATAAAGCTTATGAAGAGGTAAATGGTGTAGAAATGGAAGTTCATTACAACGTGTATGAAACGCACAGTGCAGTGGTTAGTATTGATAGTCAAAGCGGAACTTATAAAAAAAGAGGTAAAGATTACTATAACAGCCTTATGGGGGTTGAAACTCTGGTTGAGAATGGTACGATGATAACTATCGACAATAAATCGAAACGAATGGTGCTATCTCCGGCACATGAATTAAGAGTAGCAGATATTGGAGGAATGGATATGGCAAAATTGCTGAAGAATTACGAAAAGATAGAATTTGTAAAAAAGGATGAGAATACTAAAGGATATATAGTTTACACGAAAATGGAAAATAATCGTTTGGATAAATTTGAATTTTACTTCGATGTGCGCACTTATTTACTTGAAAAACTTGTACTTTATTATGGCAGAAGTATTGATCTGAGCACGGATGGGAGTGGGGATGAAAAAAAGCCAAGGTTGGAAATTATTTACAGTAATGTAAAAGTAAATCCTTTATTCACCGATAAAGAATTCGCGATCAGCACTTATGTTACAATTGGCAAAAAGCCTTCAGTTACACCTAAGTACAAAAATTATCAACTGGTGCAATCCAAAATTTAAAATTACATCATGAGCAAACGAGTATTAATAATTTTCATGTTCGGCTTTATTGTAAGCCTGCAGCACGTATTTGGAGGAAACGAACTCACTAATTTCCGTATAGCGGGAACAAGTTTGCAGGGAGGCGTGAACATAAAAGTGCAGGATAATAAATGGCCGGCTGCCAACCTTGTAAATTCTTATACAACTGCCGCTGCTTTTGGCAAGGTTGTATTTGGAATCGATGAGCGAATACTTACTGCTGTGAACGCTCATACCACTGCCGTTGAGTTGAGGATCACCTGGACAAATGCATCTGGTAACAACGTGACTATAAATAATGTTACACTAACCACCAGTTACAATCCTCTGAAATCCTCTAACACATTTACATACGCTAATAATTGGGCGGTTAACGGTGCCCACCAGGTTCAGGTAAGAATAAACAGAGTGTTTAACGCAAACAACGGTGCTACTCTTACAGGCACCAATGTGCCGGCTAATCTTTACCTTGAGGCAGAACAATCGACAGAAAGGTACTACAGCTTTGACCCGAATTACCTGAAGACATATAGCACAACCACAACTTTAAAGCACAACGCCACGATCACCACAGCGAATGAATTAGAGGTATACTGGCAGCATGTACCGGGTGCTGAGGAATATGATCTTGAATGGACTTATGCGGATGCTTATACATCAACTTATTCCGTTCTTTCTTCCTCTTCTAACATATCTACACCATTTAATTTTCTGAATAATGCAACAAGGATCAGAACAAGTGAAAACAAATATAAAATATCGCTTCCGATAGAAAGGGGAATTCTTCTTTATAGATTAAGGCCGGTTGGACGAAGATTAGTTGACAATACACCTCCCTTTCCATACTTCGGCATGCCTTTAGTTAAGGCTTATGAAATACCTGGTGCATGGAGTGTGCCTGATTTTAGCGCAGCAGTAACACTTAGTACCATTACTAGTAGTGCCACTTTATATGGCACAAACATCAACCATTTTTACTCTAATACAAGTACGGTAACAGTACCTGATGAAAATAAGAACGCTCAGTATAGTGCCACTTTTGCAGAGGAAGGAAAGAAGAAAGAGGTAGTAAGTTATTTTGACGGAAGTTTACGTAATCGTCAAACTGTAACACGTAACAACAGCGAAGGTCAGATAATTGTAGGTGAAACATTTTACGATCACCAGGGAAGACCAGCTGTTAATGTTTTACCGGTACCTGCGTATACTGCCGGCGCAAGCACACCTGAGAAAATATTAAAGTTCTACGAAGATTTTAATACAAGCAACGTTTTAACCTACACCAATGGGGCTCCGGCTCAATACAGTAAAAAGGATTTTGACGTGGATATGGGTGGTGATTGTCCACCTGCTGCAAATGGTATGACAACTACTGCCGGCGCATCTCGTTATTACTCTTCTTCCAATCCGGATCAATTAGGAGCTCAGGCTTATGTGCCGAATGCGGATAACTACCCATTTGTACAAACACTTTATACACCTGATAATACAGGCCGTATAAGAAAGCAATCTGGAGCGGGCAATACTTTCAGGATGGGAACCGGGCGTGAAACCAGTAATTTGTACGGAGCACCATTACAGGCTGAGATTGACGAGTTGTTTGGATCAGAGGCTGGAAATGCTGAAAGATATAAAAAGAACACCGTTATTGATCCCAATGGACAGATCTCTGTAAGTTTCTTAAACAAGGATGGCAAGGTTGTAGCAACTGCATTGGCCGGTAATGCGCCTGCTAATACCAATAGCCTTTCGGCTCCTACTGCAACTACCAAGACGCAAAAGTTCGTCGGTTACGGTGACCAGAACTATACCAACATAAATAAATTCGATGGTAGTTCCCTGGTATTTAATTACCCGATAGTTCCTAACGTTTCCGGGAATTACACTTTTACTTATAATCTTACTATACCACAGTTCACAGATGCCTGCATCCCGTCTTTTTGTTACGATTGCGATTATGAGTTGGAAATGACCATTCGCGATGAGTGCGGAAGTTTGGTTTATGCAAGTAGTCCAAGTGTGATGCCTGTAAGTGGCACCCTTAATTACTCTTGCGGAAGTCCTGTCTTGTTCAGCAGTTCCAGCATGAGTCCTGCTTTAACAGCTTCGCTTACTTCGGGGAGACAGTATTTCCTGCAAAAAAAATTAAGCATCACGGCCAGCGGTATGGATTCATATCTTGCGCATTACACCAGTACGGTCAACAACGTCTGTATTAAAACACCTACTTATTTTGCGGGCCAGGCTTCGGCAGATGTAGATCTCTCTGATTGCGACATCAGCACTTGTTCGGTATGCGTTACCAAAGTGAATGCTTACATTGCTTTGCATAATGACGTAACGAAACTGCCGGGTGGAGTAAATTACGATCCTAATTACGTTTATATTACACCAAGCGAAACAACTGCGCTTATTGCCAAATGTAACGAAGCTTGTAAGCCGGTAAGTATTTGCGAAAATAAATTCAGATTTATGCTTGCTGATATGTCTCCTTATGGACAATATGGTCAATTTGACAAGGTCGGAAATACATACAGCGCAACCGCATATCCATTAAGCATCTATAATTCTTCAAATTGGTTACCAAAAAGTCTGTTAAGCGTTACTCAGCCATCGCTTCAGAATTTATTGAATTTTCAATTTTTCATGGGACCATTTTTCTCTAATAATATTGATCCCTCGCTCTTGAGTCAGTTTCTGAATTGCTACAGTACATATTCAGCCACCAATAATTATGCATCATGGCAAAAACCTTATTTCTATAACGCAATCACGCACAGTTTTGTTCCTACAAATACACTTATCGGTACATATCATTATTACGATGATGCACTGGGTACAAACCCCTCCAAAGTATTTGTAACATGGAATGGTTCAGTGTACACACCGAGTCTTACAAATAATGCTATTGTAAAAACATATACCAACGGATTAAAGTATGTTTATCCGGAGGAATTATTTTTCTTAAAGGATTTTATTGATAATTATAAACCCGCCTGGGCTCGTTCTTTAGTTCATTGTCACCCGGAGTGGGGATATTTTGAATGGTGTGATGAACATACCAAACCGGGACCTGGCAATTTAAGTAGTGAAGATTATGATAATTTATTGCGGACTACTGATCAGTTCAGTGTTGCGCTTACCAATACATTAATCGGATTTGCAGGCTCTGTTACTGCTGTGACTGACTTGATCAGTGCTGATCCTTATTTTGCCACTGGACAGCAAGGTGCCTTGGCGCCGGATCCTTCATATTCCAGCGGTTATCTTTCAGCTTTGATGCTATATAAGTTGCAAAACTCAGTCAGTTCAGGAACAGTTGTTGAAAATGCAAGAGCGGTAGCAAATCGTATCCATAGGTGGAGTACCATGTATTATTCACCGGAAACCTATACATGCACATTTGGTTATAACTCAATGACATCTCCAACCGTAATACCAGGTTTTTCACTCTCTGCTCCCGAAATTACAACTATAATGAACAGGGAATGGACCACCTATCGTGATTTATATCTTTCTGCAAAGGCTGAAGTTCAGGCCTTAGGTTCACATATAAAGGCAGTAGCAAGGGGCACATCAACCCATTGTGGTTGTTATAACGGATGTTTTGGAAAGCCACCTTTTGATCCGTACAATATTTCAAATGATTACGGTGATTTTGCTGGTATAGGTATATATTCGGTGGGTGGAATAGGCCCCTGGATAATGAGTCCACTTGCAGTTATCATCCCTACAGGGGGAGTGAATCAGCCTGCACAGCCTTGTAATTGGCAGACAAAAGCTTTTTATGCCAATAAGCAAAAACGCTTCGGCGGAATGCAGGAACTCAACAGTACTTTCGGTGCGGAAGGAAGTAGTCCTTCTGATATTGGCGCAATTCTAAAACAAAACGCGGAATACGAAACGTTTGCTTCAACCGGACAATGTCCGAATGCTTTCAGACTACTTAATTTTTTGAACGCAATGAATACTGCGGACATTATTGATGGAGGTGTGAGCCAGGTAAATCTATATCTATTTCCAAGTTTCACTAAAGATCTGTACGATCAGGTTCACGGAGCACAAACATTTACAGACTATTTTTTAACCGCTCCGCCTAGTACAACAAATAACAGTGTTACCTATAGTTTCTGTCCCGGCTCTGCAACTGCAACACCGGCATGTACCCTTACACTGACTGGGCTTGGTTCGGCAAGTCCTGCAGTTTCGTGGGGTAATATAATTAAGTTTGGTAATTTGCAATTCACAGGAAGTAACTCATTTAATGTTTTAGCATGGGCTGATGATGATGCGGATCCTGAAACGCCGGCACAACAAATTCAATTAAGCGGAAGTTCATGCATCACCAGTACCTGCAATTTTCCATATGTTGTCTGTCAACCTAATCAAAGCGGGAAAGATCTTTTAAATCTCATTAATTTTATAAAAATGACACTCGCCAATACACCAACGGCAAGTGTGTATGGGGGGATTACTTCCACGGTTGCTTATGCTTTTACTTCTTCTGTAAATCCGGAGTATTCGTTAATCACACCGGCTTTGAAAGGTCCTACTTCTTTCAGTCTGTCTCAAAACAGCCCTTCACTTACAATTACTCCGAACACTATTGTATTGCCGGTTGCCACATATGATCCTTTTGTTTTTACTCTGAATGATCCCATTAACTTCTCAACGTTCAGTTTTTCCATGACATATGCTCCCGGAGTTGTGAATGCCCCTTCAAGATTAACTTCAGCAACATATTTTAACAGGCTTGAGCCAGACGAAATAGATCCATGTAAATTCAAAATGGTAGCGAACTTTGTTTCAACGGTTGCTATTAATAATGTAACGCCAGGTATTGTAGTGAATAACACTCAAACATTTGCTGTTGTTGTTGATATGAGCGGTGGTATTTGTATGCAATTGGGTGATTGCGCAGAACCGTTGCCAATGGCATGTAATAATCCGGGATACAAAAGCTTACTTGAAACAAAAAAATTCCTTAAGGAACTAAGAGCAGATAGAATAAGTATCAATGCCTTAACAAGCGGGTCATTTTCAATTTCAGGTTATAACTCATTGAGTTCAAATTTAAAATCAGCTATTGGTATTAATAACACTGCTTATGTTGTATCAGCAAGTGAGAGCCAAGCACGTGTGGTCACAATAGGTTTAGGTGCGCAGAACACGGTAACCACATGTTCTCTTACGCTTACACCCCCCCCAACTTTTACTAGTAATTGGTGGGATAATATTTTATCTTTTAATGGAATCATGGCCGATCAGGGAACGGCAGGTGCATTTAATATGAGCCTTACAGTTAATTTAAACGGGGTGACCACTACTCTGAGCATTTACGGACAAAGTTGTTTTAAACTTGATAATTGTTCTGATTGTGTGAGCAACGCTGTGAATGTTTTTACCGAGAATTTTGACAGATTTGATGGAGTTACTACGCCAGCCACTTCTGACTTTTCTGTGGGTGCTAATGTGACTCATTCTTATGGTAGCTATACGGTTTGTTCCGCAATTAGTCCAGCCGGTACTTTTACTAGCGGATATAAGAGTACTATAACTCACGTAAATTTTACTACTACTTGCGCTACCTCAGGTTTCCCTGACCAGCACACGCCTTTGCCAACCGGTACTGTTAATATTGAGGATCTTGATATGATGGAGGTATTTATTGACTATAGCCCATCAAATGGCACACTTAACATTTTTGGTCCGGCAACGGTTTATCAGGTTACGGTACCTGTAACAATTGGTAAGTCACATAAATTGAGTTTTTGGTATAATGAATATTTAGAACCAAGTGGCGCGGCGGGTACACCAACCCAAGGATTAAGTTTACGCATGGTAGCGAACACAAGTACTATTGCGAGTGTTGTGCTTGGCCCTACTAGTTCCGGAAGTCAAAATACTAATAGGTTGTGGAGAAAACTAAGTGCAATTTATCCTTCTGCAACCAGTACTTTACTTACTATGCAAATTATTGTGGACCCTCTTTCAAGTAATATTCAAAGTTCACAAATACTTTTTGACGATATAGCCGTAGATCGCATCGATTGTGATATCAATCCTCCTGGTCCGGCTGTAACCTATAGCGCTGTGAACGAATGTACAGCCCAGTTAGGTGATATCGCAACGCACAACGGCGAAAGGAATTATAGTTATTATATGGATTCGGTCAGCGCTTCATTTAAGGACAGATATATTGCAAAGTGTAGACAGACGCTAGAAACTTTATATGGAACTTTTACAGATAAAGTGCATCACTATACCTTGTATTATTATGACCAGGCCGGTAATCTTGTACGAACAGTTCCACCGGAAGGTGTGAATCAGGTTGATCTTAGTGTTGCTGCTAATACTACCGCTATTGTAAGTGATCGAAACAATAATACGCAAACCTTATTTACAGGTCATGAACTTGCAACGAAATACCAATACAACTCTCTCAACCAACTTATCACGCAAAGCATGCCTGATCACGATGGTATCACGGGCTTCGCAGCCACACCTATAACGGGTACGGCTGCAATACCATCTGGTATTATAGGAAACGACATTGATTTTTACAACAATGGCAATAATGGTTTTGTTGCCGGTGACGATGGTTCAAATAACGGTTCTATTTATACAACTACTGATGGAGGTGCAAATTGGGCGCCTGCCAGTATTGTTGGAAGTGGAAATGTGAACAAAATTCAGTTCATGGATAACAACTACGGCTTTGCAGTAACATCCAGTGGTGCGGTGCTTGCCACTACCAATGGTACAACCTGGGCAAGCTACAATGTGGCTCCCGGATTTAATCTCAATTGCCTCTTTTTTTACCCGGGTACTGTAAGCAACAGCTATTATGGTTTGATAGGTGGTGATAATAACAAGATCTATCACGCTTATTTCCCTGCCGGAGGTGGCACACCCGGCTTTACTCAAGTACCTGTTCCTACCGGGTTAAGCTTTAATATAAGGGCAGTGAAGGGTTACGCAAGTGGAACACAGCGTGCGTTTTTAGTGAGCGGCAGTGCAGGTGTTGTATTGCAAACATCATTGACTGCAAACGGAACTATTCCTGTATTAACAACCGTGAGCGGATTACTCAATAATGCCCTTACAGTTAACGACCTTGATTTTGTTATTACCAATACGGTTGGGCCAGTTTTTAAAGGAATAGCGGCTGGTTACAGCAGTGGCAGCAATGGATTTGCTACAGTGTTTGGCATTAGCGTCAGCAACCCGAGCCTGAATACACTTAGCAGCGTCATCTTTACAAGTATACCTCCCGATATACGAAGTATTACAAGAGCAGATGGCGCAAGCACACCAACCAACATTACTGACGATGAAATAAATTTAAGCGGAGCAAACGGAAAAATTTACAGGTTAGGTTATACAGGAAACGGAATTAATTTATGGACAAGTACCGTGAATCCGGTTTCGGGAGGATTAACCGCAACAATTAATCATATCGAACATACCAATAAAACAGCAGGTGGCAGCGATATTTATGCTTTTGCAAGTAACGGTAATATTTTACAGGGCACAAATACCGGCACTTTTACCATACTTACTCCAACAGCAGCAGTAGGTCTTAACGCTGCATGTATTACACAGGCATACAATAGCAGCAATCCTGTTCGGATTGCAGGTAATTCAGGTAATATTTACCAGGGTACACCAGTATCTACATTCAGCCCACTCACTAACGTTACGCAGCTTGTTGTTCCTAAGCTTAATGGTATAAGTGTAAGTAAAGACGGCAGTGGGGTGGTATATGCCGTAGGAAACGGCGGTACCCTGCTAAAAAGTGGATCTAATGGCAGCGGATGGACAACACTTTCTGTCGGAACAAATACGGCGAATTACAATACGGTTTATGCCTTCACTCAAACCAAAGCAGCAATTGGGGATGCGAGCGGAAATTATTATTTGGCAAATAATACGAATACTGCTTCTCCATTGTTTACTACCTTGCAATCAATAAATAAGATCTGGTTTGTAAACAGCACTGTTGGTATGCTGGTTGGGAATAATACTACAGTATATAAAAGTACAGACGGTGGAACAACTTACGTTGCTGCAGCAGTGCCCAATACCCTTACAGCCAATCTAAGAGACGTGCATTTATTTGGCAGCACAGGATTAATTGTAGGGGATGGTGCAACTATTTTAAGATCTACTAATACCGGCAGTACATGGAGCAGTGTGACATCGCCTACTGCAATAGGAAGTGCTGCATTGAGAAGAGTCTTTTTAGTGGATAACAGTACCGCTTACGCTTTTGGTGATGCAGGGGTTGCCATACGCTCTACAGATGGAGGACAAAACTGGAGCGTACTCACAACCGGCGCTCCGGGCAGCACCTTTAATGCAGTTAGTTTTAACTCCGGCGCGGCACAAATAATTGCTGTAGGTACAGGTACCAATGGCAATGGTTTTATGATGAATGATAACAACGGCACCTTTAGTGATAGATTTTACTACGATCAGCTCGGCAGGCTTATTATATCACAAAACGCTAAGCAATATAACAAAAGCCCTAAAGCCTATAGCTTCACTACTTACGACGCACTGGGTCGCATTACCAAGGTAGGTGAAGTAGGAACAAGTACCGATCCTAAAACACTGACCAATTACAACAATGTAATTGCGCAAACAAGTTATACGAACTGGTTAGCGGCTGGTACGCGAACAGATGTTACGATAACGCAATATGATAATCCTATTTTAGCATCGAACGTTTACGTACAGGCAAACACCAGGAAAAGAGTAAGCGGTACCTATACCGATCCTGACGATAATTTAACTAATGGGTATACCTATGCCAACTTCTACAGTTACGATGTGGCGGGTAATGTAGCGGCGGTAGTGCAGGGTGATTATGGTTTGCTTTCTGCTTACGGATCTCCTTATGGCTATCGTTTGATAGAATACAAATACGATCTGGTGAGTGGTAAGGTGAACGAGATCGTTTATCAGCGTAGCAGTCCGGATGAGTTAAGGCATATGTACGAATACGATGCCGATAATAGACTTACTAATGTACTTACCAGTAACAATGGCGGTATTAGCTGGAAACAAGACGCAAAATATTTTTACTACAAACACGGCCCTCTGGCAAGAACAGAATTAGGCCATAACAAAACACAGGGTATTGATTACGCGTACACATTGCAGGGCTGGGTAAAAGGTGTGAACAGTTCTATCTTAACAAGCACAACCGACCCCGGTAAGGACACACAGACAGGCAGCAATTACATGGCCGGATCTACTTACACCAACATTCACCAGATGGTGGGTGGTGATGCGTATGGCTTCAATTTGTACTATTACACCAATGGCAGTACCTATGATTACAATGCAATCAATACTTCTAAATACAGTTATACTGCAGGAACAAGTTTTGATGCTAATCCATCCAGTGTAAGCTTCTTTACTTCAAATACAAATGCGTTGTATAATGGTAATATTTGCGGTATGCAAAGCAGTATTCCTTATGTAAACGTGGGAAGCACCAACAATGCCACCTTGTATACAGCAAGGCCACAGCTCACCACGTACAAATACGATCAGCTCAACAGGATCAACGAGATGAGAGCGTACAATGATTTTACGGGTAATGGGGTACTTGCCGCAAATGCGTATACCGGAGCAACGGCGAGTTTAGGAAATAAATACAGAAATGAATTTACGTATGATGGAAACGGTAACATAGCCACGCAAAAACGCTATAGCGATGCAGGTACATTAGTAGATGATCTGGATTATAGATATGATGTAGTAACAGGAGGAAGTGTGAAGAAGAGAAGCAACAAACTCTACCATATTGATGATGCCGGGACCAATACAGCGGGGGATATTAACGACCAGGGAACCTTTACCCCAAACACAACAAATGATTTAACAATTGCCAACACCCAAAACAATTATAAGTACGATGAAATTGGCAACTTAGTTACGGATAATTACGAGGAGATCCTTGAAATTAAGTGGAACCCATACGGCAAGATCAAAAGCGTGACCATGAACAGTGTGAGTGTGAAACCAGATCTGGAGTTTGAGTATGATGCTGCAGGAAACAGAACCAAGAAGGTAGTAAAACCGAAAACTTCTCCAGGGGTAGTGGCATCCAGCACTGCGTTTACAACAAGTTACTATACAAGAGATGCGCAGGGCAATTTATTGGCGATCTATGACAGGACAAATGGCAGCTTAAAGTTATTGGAAGAGAATCTATATGGCTCATCAAGACTAGGTAACTTGTACATAAATAGTACTTACAGCACAATGGCTGCTATTTACAATCCAAGTGCTATGGTTGGAACAACTATCAATATTAAAGATTTTGTAAGTGAACGTAATTATGAAGAGACTAACCATTTGGGTAATGTGTTAACCACAGTTAGTGACAGAAAACTACCCGTTGATGTTGGAAGTAACGGAAGCATAGATTACTTTGTAAGTGATGTAAAATCAACCACAGATTACTATGCATTTGGGGCGCCAATGCCAGGTCGACAATATCAGTCCAGCACGGGTTACCGCTTCGGATACAATGGAAAAGAAAAGGATGATGAGATTAAAGGAGCTGGAAATAGTTTAGACTTTGGAGCAAGGATATATGACCCTCGTATTGGTAGGTTCTTATCGGTTGACCCTTGGGCCTATAAGTATGTAGATTTATCGCCATACGTGTATGCTGCTAATAATCCTATAAAACTGATTGATGTTGATGGCTTAGGGCCTGGTGACCCAATTAAGATAAAAGATGCAACAGCGGCTTTTAAATCAGATAAAAAAATAATTAGCGCATCAATTACTTTATATGTTGACCAACCTGGAGAAGGTGGAGATAGAGAGTCTCTTGAAACCAACGGTTTTCAGCATGATGTCGGGCATACTTTTATTAAATTATCAGCAACTTATGAAGACGGTTCAAAGGTTGAAAGAATTGTTGGTTTTTATCCAAAAAACAATGTTGATGCAGAAAACACATCATCCGATGGTCAATTTAAAGATAATGAGGCTCATGAATATGATGTAAGTAAAATGTATCCTGTTACCTCTGGTCAATTGAAATCAGCTATTGAGTATCTTGATAGTGAAGAGGGAGCCAAATACGACTTAAATAGCAAGAATTGCACTACAATGTCTGTTAATACCTTGAAAAAAGCTGGAGTTAAGGTGCCAGAAACAATTCCGAAGGAGTGGACTGGAAATATCTTAGGTGTACCGCTACCATCTGCTAAGGGTGGTGGATTAAATCCAGGTGACTTGGGTGAAGATTTAAGAAAACAACCTGGAACAAATACAAAGCCAGGTAGTGCATCAATTGATAATAAGACTCCACCGAAGGATGAATCAAAAGTAACTAAATTAGGAAGTTGAACCAAAAGTAAAGAAAAAAGTTAATTCATAGCTGTATATTTGATGATGACCAATACAATAATTCGAAAAATGTCGCTGTTAATATTGTTAGCCTTTCCAATCATTTCAATTGGGCAAAATAATGATATAGTTGAAAAATTTATTAGTAGCCTTATTAAGGATAGTAGTCTAACTACTTCTAAGGTATTTCTAACTGAAAGATGTGTAAAAGGCAAAAGATTAATACCTTTAGATAAGAGTCTATTAATGTTACGAAAGAGAATAATAGATGCTAAATCATATAAAGTATTATTATATAAGGAGATTGAAAAATCGCCAGACATTCTTAAAGCCAATAGCAAAGACAGAGACTTAATTTCTGTAATTAAAATTGTAGAGCAAAACAATAAAATTCAATACATTTATGTATTAAAAAAGGGTAAACTAATTGATTCGTTTTCTGTAATTCTGAAAGGAGGGAACGAAATTGTTAGTTGGGAGTAAAATGAATATAGTATGTCCTTCAATTCTCCTCGCTCTTTTTAGTTTATGCTTTTTTATTTGTCACCTCAGTCTTTTAAAACTTTAAAAAATCCCCCAAGGTCATCATCCTTGGTTTTTTTATTGGGTGAAACTATACCGAAAATCTGGGAAGGTGGTGAATGTGGGGTCATTTGACCGATGACCAGGTCACTGATTCTCTTTATTGAGAAAACCAATCTATAAGCGTATTGCAGGCAAAGATAGTAGGTAGAAATACCTATGGTAATACGTATAAATACGGTGTTTATAAGTAGGTATGGAATGTTTGATAATACTGCGGATTGTAGCAATGGTTTGGCTGGTCTTTGAGTATCTTTAAAAGAAAATTATGGCAATATATAAAGGGCATCAAGACGGTGCAATGGATTTTGAAGAATTAGCAAGAGCTGTTTTTAAATGTGAAAGATACGGTGACCCATGGGGTTATGCCTCGGCAGACCAGGCTCATCATTTATTTGAATCAAGTGAAAAGGGAAAAATGATGATGAATACTATCATTGATGTCGCAATACATGATAATCAGAATAACAAAGATTTGGTTGCGAAACTATTAGGTTTTAAAGATAAAGTAATTCAAAGTCCAAAAAGTGATAATTTATTTGAAATAGTAGGGCCATTGATTGACTTGCTTAATGAACACGAGTACTAAATTAAGTAACCTATTCATCAAAATAATTAATATTAATCTCTATGGCATTAACACCTCCGCACCAAGCGATTTATCCTAAGAAGCATATAAGTCATGTTGAAGTACTTTATGATGGTTCAAGAAATCCGAATCATGAATTTTCTATTGCAAAATTAACTTTGCATAACGGAAGCACTGCCTATGGTGTAAGGCATGATAGGAATGAATGGAATGAAAATACTGAAGAATTAGGTTATCCGACAGTTCGAGGTGGTCGTCCTTCGTGGTTTATCATGCCGAAGATTGATGATTTGATTGAAGAACTAGTGAGGTTAAAGCAACAAGGAAAAATAAAAGTAAAGTAACAGTCTTTGTATGGATATTTAATTGGAATATTCAGCAAAATTATGTTAGTTTGATTTGTAAAAGGAGAACGCAATGGCAACAAATGCATTAATGGAGGTGAGCAAACTTAGTCTGGATTTGAAGAACTTCAGAACTACACCTCAGAAGAGCGAAATTAATGCAATTAAAGCAATGATTTCTATAAAACCTGATAGGTTTTATGCTGTGATGGAAAGTATAATCGAGGATGGTTACTTACAAACAGAAAATATTATCGTTCTGCATGAAGATGATAAGCATATCGTAAAAGAAGGAAATCGAAGGATTGGAATTCTTAAGATTCTTCATGGAATTTACAAAGTTGAAAACTTCAGTATTCCTGATTCAATTAAGGCAAAGATTGAAAAAATTAGTAAGGAATGGAAGAAGGATAATGAGAAAGTTCCTTGTACAATTTATACAACCAAGGAAGTTGATAAAGTAGAAAAGATAGTTCGACTGGCTCATGGTAAAGGTGAAAAGGCGAGCCGAGACCCTTGGAATTCCGTAGCAAGAGCAAGGCATAATCGGGATGTTTATAACGCATCAGAGCCAGCATTAGATTTACTTGAAAGATATTTGAAGCATGGACAGAACGTAAATGCGCAGCAAAAAGAAAGATGGGGAGGGGAATATAATATTACAGTTCTCGATGAAGCGTTAAGGAAAATTTATCCCAGATTCGGTGTTGCTAGTGTTGTTGATTTAGTAAAAAAATATCCGAAGGTCAAATTTCTGACTGGGCTTGAAGAAATGATTAGAGAAATTGGACTCGAAGTTATTGGATTCCCTGAGGTTCGTAATGTGCAATATGATTTCGCAATCAAGTATGGAATAAATCCTCTTCCTGTTCCTCAACAAAATGCAACTACAGGAACAAAGGGGACTCAAACATCAAGTTCCACAGCAACTCCTGGTTCAAGTGCAACAGTGAAAACTAATGCCAAAACTAAAACTACCACACAAACTAATACTCAGCCGAAAGCTGTTGCTATAAATGACCCGAAAAATGTAAAGAATCTTTTAAAGAAATTTACGCCAAGAGGTAAGAATCGTGAAAAAGTAGTTACTTTAAAAGAAGAGTTGTTGCAGTTAACGATTAGCGATAATCCAATTGCATTTTGTTTTCTATTGAGAAGTATGTTTGAAATATCTGCAGTTGCTTATGCAAAGGACCATTCGATTCCTTTAATACAGACTGTAACAAAGGGTGGCAAAACTAACACCTATGAAAAAAAATTAGCTGATTTATTAAAGGAAATTACAAATCATTTGACAAATAATAAAGCCAATAAAGCGAAGGTTAAAATACTTCAAGGAGCAATTACTGAGATAAGTAACACCGATAGAATTTTGTCTGTTACATCAATGAATCAGTTGGTACATAATCCTAAGTTTTCAGTTGTACCGAATGATATTTGTGTTTTATTTAATCAAGTGTTCCCATTACTGGAGGAGATGAATTAATTATGGGAAAGTCGAGAACACCATTAAGATATCCTGGAGGAAAAGGAAAGCTTACACCTTTTATTTGTGAGATTTTAAAAGAAAACAAAATCACTGGACATTATGTTGAAGCCTATGCAGGCGGTGCAGGTGTCGGAATCGAGCTATTACTTTCAAAAAAGATAAAATACATTCATTTAAACGATGCAGATTTTGGCATCTACGCTTTTTGGTATTCGGTATTAAATAGAACTGAAGAGTTATGTCAAATGATAGCTTCGGCATCTTTAACCATTGATGAATGGAAAAAACAAAAGGCGATTTTAAAAAAGCCAGACAGACGGAAAAAACTACAGCTCGGTTTCGCAGTATTTTATTTGAACAGGTGTAATCGGTCTGGAGTATTATCAGGGGGAGTGATTGGAGGTAATGACCAAACAGGTAATTACAAGATGGATGCACGGTTTTCAAGAAATGATTTGATTCAAAGAATTGAGGCCATTGCAGCATATAAGAATCAAATATTTATTTCAAATCAAGATGCAGAGTATTTTATTGAAAACTATATTCCAAATTTACCAGATGACACTTTGGTTTATTTGGACCCACCTTACTACGAAAAAGGTAGCGAACTGTATTTGAATTCTTATTTAAAAAAGGACCATGCTCGTTTAGCGAAGGCAATTCAGAAAGAGATTAAACATAAGTGGGTACTTTCTTATGACGGTGTTCCAGAAATTCTCGAGTTGTATAAGGGAAAAAGACACTTTGTTTATGACTTGCAGTATTCCGCTGCAAAATCATACAAGGGTAAAGAGGTATTTGTGTTTGGTGGAAGAGTAAGATTACCAAAGAAATGTTCATTGGAAAATATCGAAAAGGGTATGAAGAAACTGATTAAGGCAAATCAGATAGCTTCGTATTTAAAATAGCTTAGTAGCACTTTTCAAAAGTTAGTGTTTTGATAATTATTTGCTTAGCTATAAAGAATTACGATTTCGACCTTGAAGCGACATCATGCTACAACTCCATCTCTTTAGCTTTTCTGAAGACCATTTTGAATGCCCCAAAATATCCGCTATAAACACTTTAATCAACTCCACGATGTTCTTTGTTGGTTACACGGTAAAGCATCCTTAAACGTTCCGAAAACGGTCAATTTCGACCTATTTATAACCATGAAGATTTACGCCAACGCAAAACACATGACCGTGATTGACAACAATCAGGTTCCAACCATAGGTTATACAACAAAAAATACAGATTCGAGCTTGACGGCTCCGTAACCGAGCAAACCGTTGTGTGTTTTTACTATGATACAAACAGGAGCGATTTCTTCGCATTCGAGTCAGGGGCTATTGTATTTCACAGCTTCAATTCTGACCGCCCAGAGTATTTAAAGAACGTATATTTACAAGCACTCAAGCTTCAATTCAATCCTTCGGAGTTAATTGCAATGGTAACTGATTTTTATGTTAAAAAAACGTTAGGATTCTAATCTGTTACGATTCATTTTTTTTCCTGGCTATTTATAAAAAAAAGACATGAAAATAGTAGATGAAGAGGGTAACATTGTGTTGTACGACACTAGAGGATTACCAGTGACAGTTGCAAAAGTATCCTATGGTATTAGCTATGGGGTTAATAAAGAAAAACAAGACGCTGTAACAAGAGTTACTGTGTTTTCGCAATATGCCGACCTAACGGATGTATGGCTTTTTTACAGGGAGGATAAGTTGCCTTTCCATCACATTCAAACCAGGGATTTAATTCCTTCGCTTAAGCAAATTTACATGGAGTTTATTTTAAAGTCCGAGGACAAATCCTTCAAGGAATTTCTCACATTAATTATCAGTGATTATTTCATAACTACACTTGGATACACCTTAAGAGGGGGAGAAAGCGTTGAGGAATTAACTCAGGAATATACCGAGGATTAATTGCTGCATTTGCGTTGCGTTTTTTATCAATTTAATTTCCCTAAGACCGCTTAGTTAGAGCCCATCATTAGCGCCATTATTTTAAGAGCTAATTCGCCTTAAATAAGGCTCCTGGACCCTGTACGCCTCGAATTATGTTCGCCTAGATTTAGTTCTCATCCAGTAATGTAACGTAAAATTAAATTGGTGTCTTATGGCTCGCTGGAGGAATCGTATAAAGGCCCTGATTTAAAAACAACATTCAAGAATTCGAGAAAACTGCCATGAACATAACGTTAAAAAACAAATAATCTCCTATTTATAATAAAAAGCCTATGGAAATGATGCAGACTGGAGAGTTTAGATTTGTTCAGTATTTGGTAGACAAAAAACTTTATGTAGATAATTGCACCTTAATGGAAATAACACGTGTTCCCAACAAGACTGAAATGTTCAGATTAGTTCAGAAATTAGGGGATAATTTTCCCCATGTAAAATACATGAATCGTAAGTTATATCCCACAGAAAATGCCGTAAAATTCTGGGACCTATACCGAGAACACGTATTGTAATTTCTTTTTTTTGAAAAGCTCAATCTATAAAGATATGAGCAAACAAACAGCAAAAGAAATTGAACGAAACTTGTCTTATTACACAGGAACAGACGGGTATCATCGCTTTAACGGAAATATACTCTTAACCGATGGAGTTAAATATATGGCAGAGGCTTGCCAGGCATATTGGTTTTTGAATATTATCTGGTCCGTTTTAAGTACCAGTAAAATAATCAATGAATACGATAGAGTAATTTGCAAGTTGGAAAAGACAGATGAAGACACGGCTCTCGTAACTCTCGATGATGGGAACAAAAACATACTTTATTTCCAGACCATAGATTTCACGGATTTCCCATTGCAAGAAATCAAGGTGTTTGCATTCCAGGACGGTGAATACAGAGTGTTGTTATTGCCTGGCGAATACTGAAAGTTAAAAGGAGCTGAAGGCCCCTTTCTTTTTTTGTAAAAGCTCAATCTATAATTATATGAGAGCAATACAACCAACCACAATCTTTAAGATTGTCACAGACGAAACCTTAACCTATGTGGGAAATCGAAAGCTATATGTTACTCTTGCAAAAGAAGACAAAGGTCATTCTTTAATTATTGATTCAAGAGAAAAGCGAATCGCAAAGCGAAGTGTTATTAACCCACATCACGCTTATAGATTATACACTGCAATTATAGAGAGCCTTGGCAGATACACACATTACGCATGTGTACATGAGCTTGCTGCAATGGCATTGCGTTTAGAGACATTTTATGAGTGCTTGTTTTTTATCAAGCATCATAATAGCATCATGGGCCTGCAAGAAATTTTAAGTATAAAGTTTAAATACCATTTTCGATGCGAGCCAGAGACATTTGATTTCAAATTATCAGAGCAATCAGAAAACAACTGCATCAAGGTATACTTTGACGATAACAAAAAGCCTATTGGAATTTTTGCGTATGTTGAAGACGAAAGCAAGTTGCTTTTCAAATTTCAACCCAATCCAAATTATCCTGGATTCAAGTAATAAAATCGTTTTTCTTTTTTTTCGGAAAGTCAATCTATAATAATTAGTTCTTTTTCAGTCAACTTTCACTTTGTATAATCTATAAAGTTGCCGAAAAAGCTAAAGAGTTGAAAAACAAGCGCATAAAAAAATGTCAGTTAAGAAAACAAAATAGACCTATCACTTTCATTGTCATATCAACGTTTTTGATAGTTAACTAAATAAAACACAAACAATTAAAAAAAGAAATCATGTCATTAGAAAATCAAAAAACAACAACAGGATTTATTCAGTGGGACAGTTTCACCCATTTGGTTTTGAAACTCCAACGAGATGGTGAACACAAATTTTGCTTATTGATTGCAACAGGATGTTTCACTGGGCTTAGAATTTCAGATATACTCTCGCTTCGCTGGAATCAGATTCTCGATAGAGAAGTTCTTGAACTAACCGAGAGGAAAACAAAGAAGTATCGAAAATTGAAAATCAATGTTGATTTACAATTGATAGCAACGAAGTGTTATGCACAAATGAATTGTCCTGCTAAAGATGAACTTGTATTCGTAAACAAGTATGGTACACAGCACATCAGAATTCAATGGGTGAATGAAAAGCTAAAACGACTGTTTACAGAGTATAATATTAAAACGGCTAATGCAAGTAGCCATGCTCTTCGTAAGACATTTGGTCGTAAAATTTGGGAGTTGAATAATTATTCTGAAAAAAGTTTGCTCTTATTATCAGAAATTTTCAATCATAGTGGTGTGCAAGTCACTAAACGTTATCTCGGAATCAAGGAGGAAGAGATTTTTGATTGCTACGACCAACTGAAAATGTAAAATTTCTTTTTAATCTAAAATAAGTCCGCATTCAAAATACTTTCTCTTATGGCTCAAAAGCCTTTATAATAAAGGCTTTCATAGCTTTTGTTCTTTGAAATAGTAACGACCAAAAATTTCTTTTTAATCTAAAAGAAAAAAGTTATTCACTTTGTGATTGAATCTGCAACTTTTTTTTAATTGTTCTGTATAAAAAGCAAAACTCAAAAATAGCTAATTGTACTTAGTTATTTTTTGTGGTGGAGTTTGGATTAATCAGTGCAAGGCTAATTCAAATTCCGACAGTCAGGCTTTAAGACTGTAAGTAGCCAGTTTTGGGAGAACAGGCCACCGCTATCGCTCACTTTGCCGAGGGAGTGTAAAATCAAAAATGGGAAATGAGAACAATCCTTCGTTGAAGGTCTGAATTGGAAACGTATGTCTTATTCACACTGACAGAAAGGAGAAAGAAGTAGGGGCCATAAAGGTTATGGCTTGTAGTATTTATTAATTAAAGATTTAAAAATGAAAAACAAAAGTAGAAAAGAAAGAAAAAGTAAAAAGGGGTTTACTAAGGTCCCCAATGCAATCTTGTATGATAATGAATTAACGACAAGTGAAAAAGGATTGCTTGCAGAGATTATTTCCAATCCACCTAATTGGAAAACTTTGCAAAAGGAATTGTTCGGCAGGTCCGCAGACAGTTACCCTGTGCAAAAACGAGCATTGAAGGGATTAATTGAAATGGGATTTATCGAACAAATCCGTATAAACAGAATTGATGGAAAGTTTGAATATGAATACCCGTTAAATATGGATATGGTAAATGGTCGTATAGCAAAGAAGGTTTCTCCATCGGTTGAAGGAGAGGTTACAAGTAAATCCGAAGGTGAACCAGTGATGGGAAAACCAGTAACGGATACACCACATACGGTAAAACCAAGCATGGTAATGCCAGATACGGTTACACCAGGTATGGAGAAATGCCCTAACAGTAATACTGATATTATAACTAATACAGATATGAGTAATACTGACCTAAGTAATATTAAAGAAGAAAAAGAAGAACGCAAAGCAAATGCAAGTGAAAACATACCTGGAAATGGTAGTGAATTCAATCCTCCTTTGATTGAAGAAGTAAAGGCTTACTTTGAAAGTAATGGTTCAAATGCAAAGGCTGCGCTTGCGTTTTTTCAAGAATTTAATCAAAGGCAGTGGTACACAGCTAAAGGAGATAAGGTTACTAATTGGAAAGGGATGGCTAACTATTCAATTAAAAACAAAAGCTACACGGTAACTGAAATGTCGGAGGAAGACAAAAGAAAGATAAAGCAAACAGGAGAGGGCTTATATAATAGGATATATAAAAGCGTGTACGACTCGCTTCCTGAGAGCGATAAGATTTATGCAGCCAGAGTAAACAAAAGCGAAGTTATCCAGTGTTTGTTCCAAGCGTGTTTGAATAACAAGATTTTTACATATAAGGCTTTAATCGAACACTTGAACATAAATAAAGTAAGTGTTAATTCAATGACTGAGTATAAAAAGAGCTTGGGGCTTGCAACAAGTGGTCCAGGAAAAAAGTACAATTAATTTTCTTTTTAAAAAAAGTCAATCTATACAAGTAAAACAAAGAAATTGAAACAACAAAAAGCACATATTCAAATAGAAGAAACCTTCGGTCTGGACCTAAGCGAAATGGGGGTTGTCGCTTACCAAACTGGGGGTTTCCTGTTTGAAGCTTTTGGTTTTTCAATTAATAACAGTTACACAACACTACCAGTTACATTGAAGGTATGTTTGCATCCCCATATACATGAAGCTTACGTTTTTTACGGCAACATTAACCTTTACGATAACAATGCAGTTAATCACTATTGCAGAGAAGCTGCTCAGAAGCTTCAAAAGAACGTTGAGGAATTGCAAAGAGCAGTCGGAGCATTCAGAGATAGGCTTGAGAAATACAAGCGAGCTAAAGCCCTTCTTTCAACTGAGGAAGAGAAGGACTGTCCTGCCAGTATCGAAGAACAAAAAGAAGCTAAAGCGATTCTGAAATCAAACAACTTATTACAGCGAATTGAAGAGCTATTGATTCAAGCTGGAATCGGAACTGAATCTAAAAACGCCTTGAGGTTGTTTTTGGTTTTGTTATCAAGGCAATTGGATAAACCATTACATGTATTGCTTCAAGGTTCAACTCAGCTATCAAGAAGATTGCTTGAAACACTGAGCGAAACAATCCCTTCAAATCAAATCAGAAAGCAAACTTCAATTAGTAAGACACCGATATATTATCCAACCGATAAAAACTACTACAAAAACAAAGTGCTTTACCTGACTTCCATTGAAACCGATTTCAAAGGAGCGTATTCTATCAAGGAATTTATCGAGAACAATCTATTAAGAAGGTTAACCGCTGAATCGGATTCTAAAACACGGCAGTGGAAATCGACCAACAAAATTGTTAAAGGTCCCATTTGTTTGTTTGGTTATTCCGAAAACGAAAAGATGAATCAAAAGTTCTTTCAAGAGTGCTTATTCATCCGCCTTGAAGAAACCAGACAGAATCGAGCTGAGATGGAGCATTACATGAAGCTCGAATCAAGTGGTCAGATTAACTTGGAAGAACAAGCCAGGGCGAAGCGTATCTTAAAGGAAATCCAGAATCAACTTCAAGCTAAGAGAATCATTATCCCTTATGCACTTCAACTGGAACTGCCAGAGAATATATTTCAACCGCTACGAAGCTTAAGCCAACTATTAACTTTTGTGCAAAGCGTTGCGCTTTTGCATCAGCATACTTTAAAAACAAAAACAGATGCAAGTGGCAGAGAATACATTGAAGCAAGTGTTGAACATTTAGAAACGGCAATAGAGCTATTTAAAGACGTTTTAATCTCAAGAAGTGATATATTAACCCTTGCGCAAAGAAACTTCCTGGAGAGGCTTAAAATAGCGGTTAAAGACGAAAACGCAAGCTTTAAGATTCCAGAATTAATTCAAAAGATGCGCATAAGCAAAAGCGCATTTTACCGTGACTTCAATTCATTAGTTGAATCTGGATTTGTAATTCAAACTGGAGGCAACAAGAAAGAAGGTGTAAGTTATCAAGTGGCGAACTGGGAGGAGTATGATGCGTTAAAGCAAAGCATGAATATCCTGGATGAACAAATCAAACGAATAAAGGAAATGGGATTCCCACAAGTTTCCCATAAGTTTCCCAAACAACAAAAAACAAGTAAAAACACCGTGAAACAAGGAATTGAGGGTATGTAAGCCACAAGTTTCCCAGTTTCCCACAAAAAAGAAAAACATGAAAGAGACCCTGATTTATAACCCCGAATTTGAACGCTTGGTTAAAGGCTTCGCCTTTGAACTTGATAAGGAGAAAGACAGTGAATCATATACAGCAGAGAGAGCAAGTTACCTGAAGGAATACTTCAGCTATTGTGAAATGCATGGCAAACGCAAACTAAAACAAATCGACCAGGAATTCACCGACCAGTATTTAAATTACCTGGAGACCGAAAGAAAGAATGAGCGAAGAGGAGGATTACTCAGCGAAGATACCATCAACAAACACAAAGGTGCGCTTCGTGTTTTTATTAAATACTGCAACGAAGAGGAGATTGAAGTGAACAACATTGTAATCAGACAGAAAAAGAAAAGAGACAGAACTCCAAAAGTGAAAAGTGTTTTAAGTCACCAGGAAATCCAGTGGTTATATTCGGTAACGGATTCAACTGTTTTCGGAATCAGGGACCGCTGTATGTTGGCCCTTTATTACGGCACTGGAATTAGACGAAGCGAAGGATTAAATCTGGAGTTAACAGACATAGATTTTAGTAAAGGAAGAATTCTGATTCGTCAACCAAAAAACAAGCGAGACCGATACGTTTTAATGTCTCCAAAAGTTCAACACTTCGTTGAAGAGTATGTTTACAAAGCCAGAGATTTGTATTTAAGCGAGAGCAACTCGTTTCAACATCTATTCATAAGCGAAAGAGGTTTGCCAATGCATGGTGAATCAATGGATGCCAGAATAGAATCACTTTGGAATCGGGTGAAAGAAAAATACCCAGTTGAAAAACCAAAAATCGGATTGCATTTGCTTAGGCATTCACTTGGAACGCATTTGTATTTGGCAGGTATGGACATTGAGAAAATTGCATTGATGCTTGGTCACAGATGCCTTGAAGCAACACAAATTTATATTCACTTAGCAAAACTTTTAAAGCCATGAACAAGTTCGAGACATATCTTATTAATAATGGAATCCATTTTCAAACCGCAGGTAAATACGGAAGAGAAGTAGATAAATACCTTTTGTGGGTGAAGGAAAACAACCTAACACCAGCCAGAATAAAACGCAGTCAGTTTACGGATTACTTGGAGTATTGCAAAAAGCAAGGCAACAAAAAGAGAACGCTTGATGCAAAGCAATGTATGATTACGCATTACTACAATTTCTTGGGGACCAAACGCAATCCTGCAAAAAACTGGATTTCGAAAAAGAAAGAATATAAATTACCTCCGACATCAATTGAGAAGGAAGAGCTGATTAAGATATACCAAAACCTAAAGCCCTCTTCTCCTGCGGAGTATCGCAACAGGTGTATGATGGGTTTAATATTATTTCAAGGTTTAATGCGAAACGAACTTACAGAGATTCGATTAAGCGATATTGATTTCGATAAGAACGGAACTGTGTTTGTGCAAGCACAGGTAAGAACAAATTCAAGAACCTTAAAGCTTGATTCAATACAAATGATGCACTTGTATGATTATGTAAGCAAATACCGAAAAGAATTTCTTTCTTACAAAATGCAGGAAACCGATAGGTTGTTTTTATCTAAGGGAAACGGTAATAGATTAGATAATGCAATTGCATTGCTATGGAATGAAATCAAAAGCCAATACCCACAAATACAAAACCTGGGACACATCAGAGGAAGTGTAATTGCACAATGGGATAAGGAAGAAGGAATCATTGAAGCGATGGACAAAGCTGGTATGCGTTATGTGAGCAGTGCTAAGAGATACCAGACTGGAAAGCTGGATGAATTGCAGGAAGAATTGAAAGTAATGCACCCTTTGGAAACAATGGATATTTAAAATACCTTTGAAGCAAGTTAAAAGAAACACTATGAGCGTAAAGAGACCAATATGTAGAATTGATGATAAGGTTTTGTATCACACAACCAACAGGGAAGAGAATGATGTTTATTCATTGCAATTATATTTTTTTGCTGAGAATAAAAATGAATATGTGGATTGCGTTAAAAGAATTCAGAATAGCTTTAAGGTGATTGATGAAGGAGAAACTATACTTAGTAGCACGAATGTTTTTAAAGTTTCGATTACAGATTTAATTCAAAATGACAATGACAATGAACACGGATTTGTTTCCTATACTTTTGAAAATAATTACATCAGAGTTTACTGGAACAACAACAAAAAGGAAATAATCTTTTATTCTTAATGGTTAATAATTAATTTTTTAAAGCTCCTGAACAAGGGGCTTTTTTTGTATCTTTATTTCAGTTCTTTGAACAAAATATATCTTTATAGGGTATTATCCCTTTGGTATGATGATGCCGGGAAGACAATACAACAGCACTGGCTACCGCTATGGGTTTAACGGTAAAGAAAACGACAACGAAGTCAAAGGAAACGGAAACCAACAGGATTATGGAATGAGAATTTATGACCCTCGTTTGGGTAGGTTCTTATCTGTTGACCCAATTGCACGTGAATTTGCATGGAACAGTCCTTATGCGTTTGCAGAAAATGATGTTATCAGGAGCATAGATTTAGAAGGACTTGAAAAAGCAGTTCTTTTTGGTGGAGCTGACTTAAATTCAGGAGGACTGTCTGAAACAATGAAGTCTATGCAAAAAAATCTTCAAGAGTATTCAGATAGTAAAAAGTTAGGATACACAATACAGGCTTTTAACACTAAGCCAGAGGCAGGAGGACCTGTTATGCAAGTATATAATTTCATCAAAGATGGTTACACCAAAGGAGAGCCAATTATAATTTATGGTTATAGTATGGGTGGAGTTGCGGCAGCGCAGCTATCAAAACTTTTGAAGTCTGACGGAATTGATGTAAATTTGATGGTGACAATTGACCCAGCATTTGGCTATTTGGCACCTGTATTTGGAAATAATGAGATTAAGATACCTGATAATGTTAACACTGAAGTTAATATCTATCAAACAGAAAAATCTTCACTTGGTTCAAAAGGTTCAGTTGCTGTGCCACAAAAAGGGAACGATAAAACAAATATTCTAAATATTGATTATGATGCGATGAAGTCTGGTAAGGGTGGGGATGCCCATGCTAATATGGACGAAGACACTAAAGATATATCTGAGGGTATGATGAAGACAGAAATGCTCAAAACAAAAAAGGGAGAAAATTAGTATGAATAAGAGATTAAATTGGATAGTAACTTTAATAGCCAGTATTAACATTGTCTTTTTAGTCCTGAGAATTTCAGATAAATTAATAAAAACGGAGTTCTATTATTCACATTTGACCTTTGGTTCAAGTACAAATAATGCAATAACAGATTATGTTTTCATTAGTACATTTTTAATGTTAACCTTCTGTGTGTATTCATTTATCAAAAAGAAATTCAGTTCTCACTTAATTTTGGCATTATTAAATGTAATTCTTTTGATTTGGATTGCCTTTCTTGAGGCATTTTGAAATGTTTTGTAACTAAAAATCCCAAAAATCAACCAAGATCATCATTCCGATAGTTATCGGGATTGTTTTTTTTTGCTGAAACCATTTGGAAATTTGTGAAGATGTTCTTGATCGCAATAATACTTTATAGGTCATTACACATTTGGTATGATGATGCCGGGAAGACAAT
>Ga0154020_10000080_pt1 | contig 99844 bp, 73 predicted proteins | sample Klosneuvirus_201_FD_109709 | JGI IMG/M metagenome (GOLD analysis project Ga0154020, IMG submission 109709) | Active sludge microbial communities from wastewater, Klosterneuburg, Austria - Klosneuvirus_20160825_MG | ecosystem: Engineered > WWTP > Aerobic digester > Activated sludge | place... | reverse complement strand
GGCGAGAACCGTGGGGCGGTGTACACCGCTGAGCAGGCGGCGCAGTTTGCATCCCACGCACTCGTTGCAGATTTCGCCAATGGCTGGATCGACGGCACCAACTTGGCGCTGCTCCTGAGGTACATCGGGGCGGATGTGTTTGTACAGGACGCCGCCGCACCGTTCCCGTTTCCTCAGAATCCTGATTCAGATCCTCGGCGGGTGTGGCACCGGTCGCACTGGCGACTGAATTCGTGCCACCGATCGCCGGTGCCTACGGCGGTCGGTGCTTCCGGTGGGTGTGGCACGGAGATCGCGTCTTGTGCTACGGATGTCGCCGCTGCGGCATCCGTGCCACGAACGCCGCGAGCCCTCGGCAAGGAAGTCGCCAAGGCGACTTCCTTGGCTCGTGGCGAGCACTCAGCCATGCCACGCCAGCCCGCGTGCGTCTCCGGCGACTGCTCCGGCCTCGCTGCCCACGCCGACCCGGACTTCAACCATGACGGCAACCTCGATCAGGACGACGTGACGGCGCTGATCAACACCATCGCGGGGGGCGGCTGCCCCGAGTAGCCCCACCTCCCCGCCCCCGTACCATCGCCCGATGCGCATCATCGCCGGCGACTTCCGCTCCCGCAAGATCTACTCCCCGCCCGACGACCAGACCACGCGGCCCATCCCCGACCGCGTCAAGGAGTCCCTCTTCTCCATTCTCCGAGGCCGCTTCGAGAACGCCCACGTCTTCGACGGCTTCGCCGGCACCGGCTCCATCGGCCTGGAGTGCGCCAGCCGCGGTGCCGCTCGCGTCGTCTGCGTCGAGAAGGACCGCGACATGGCCGACCTGCTCCGCGCCAACGTCGCGCTCCTCAACTGCGGCGACACCGTCGAGGTCGTCTGCGGCGATGCGCTCGGGCCCGGCGCCCTCGCGCGCTCGCCAAGGCCGCTCAACCTCGCCTTCCTCGACCCGCCCTACCCGCTCATGGAAGCACCCGCCTCCTGCCGCCGAGTTCTCGCCCAGGTCGGCGCGCTCGTCCAACTGCTCGCGCCCGACGGCTTCGCGATTCTGCGCACGCCCTGGCCCCTCCGCCACGCGGACCCGGCCACCCTGCCCGCCCCGGAGCCCGAAGTTCGCCGCCGAAAGCCCAGGAAGGAAGATTGGAAGAAGCGCGCGTGGGAAGAGATCGAAGGCCGCGGCCCGAAGCGCCGGACGCCGATCGTGCCCGGCGTGCCCGCCGACGACCCGGCCGCCTCCGAAGCGCGGAACACGCCCACCGAGCCCGCCTCACAGCCGACCATGCTGGATGTCGATCTGCGCATCCCCGGCGCCAAGGGGCCGGAAACTCACGTGTATCGCCAGATGGCGGTGCACCTCTATATGAAGGCCTGATCGCGAACCGGGCCCCGTTCGCGGCGTGGGAGCCCGGCCGACCCGGCGCCCTCACGGCGCCAGCACTTCCGGCGTGTGCGCCAGCGGCCCCCGCGCCCGCTCGAACATGGCCGCAGCCCGCAGCAGCGGCGCCTCTCCGAACGGCGCGCCGATGAGTTGCAGCCCCAGGGGCAGGGGCTTTCCATGCCCGGTCGCGCACCCCATGGGCACGCACACAGCCGGCAGCCCCGCCAGGTTCACGCCCACGGTGTACACATCCTCCATATACATCGCCAGCGGGTCCGAAGTCTTGCCGCCGATCGGGAACGCCGGCCCGGGGGTCGCGGGCGTGGCGATCACGCTGCACGTCGCGAGGGCGCGCCCAAAGGCCTCGCGCAGCAGCCGCCTCACCCTGGTCGCCGTCGCGTAGTACTGGTCGTAGTACCCGCCCGACAGCGCGTACGTCCCCAGCATGATGCGCCGCTTCACCTCGTCTCCGAACCCCTCGCTCCGCGAGCGCTCGTAGAGGTCCCGCAGGCCCTCCTGCGCCGAAAGTGCCGCGCGCGCACCGTACCGCACGCCGTCGTACCGCGCGAGGTTCGACGACGCCTCGGCCGGCGCCAGCACGTAGTACGCCGCGATCGCGTGGTCGAGCATCGGGATGTCCACGCTCACGATCTCCGCGCCCAGACCGCGCAGCACGTTCAGGGACGCCTCAAACGCGTCCGCCAGCTCCGGGTCGTTGGCGCTGCTCCGCGCCTGCCCCGGCACGCCGACCACCAGCCGCCCGGGCATCGCCCCCGGCAGCGGCGCATAGTCCGCCACCGGCTCGCGAGCACTCGTCGCATCGCCCTGGTCATGCCCCGCGATCACCTTCAGGCACATCGCCGCGTCCGCCACGCTCGCCGCGATCGGCCCCACCTGATCCAGCGAGCTCGCGTAGGCGACCAGCCCGAGCCTCGACACGCGGCCATAGGTGGGCTTCAGCCCCACCACACCGCAGTGCGCCGCGGGTTGCCGGATCGACCCACCCGTGTCCGACCCGAGCGCGATCGGGCACACTCCCGCCGCCACCGCCGCCGCGGACCCCCCCGAACTCCCCCCGGGCACGCGCGACGTGTCCCATGGGTTCCGCGTCACCCCGAACGCCGAGTGCTCCGTCGACGAGCCCATGCCGAACTCATCAAGGTTGGTCTTGCCCAGCACGATCGCGCCTGCGTCGATCAGCCGCTGCGCCGCTGTCGCGGTGAATGGCGACCGGTACTGCTCCAGCATGCGTGAACCCGCGGTCGTCGCGCCGCCATAGCCCATCGCGTCTCCCGCGATCCGCAGGTCCGGGCCCAGGCAGATGTTGTCCTTGATCGCCACGGGCACGCCCGCGAGCGCGGGGCGCTCTCCCGCCGCCACGCGAGCGTCCACCAGGTCCGCCGCCCGCAGCGCCTCCGCCTCAAACGTGCACAAGAACGCCCGCAGCCGGGGCTCCACCGCTCCCAGCGCCCGCAGCGCCGCGCCCGTCATCTCCCGCGCCGATACCTCCCGCGCGTGCACCGCGCGCACGATCGATCCCGCATCGCAGAGGCCCGTGGTCACGCCCCGCCCTCCCCGCCGTCCATCACCCGCGGCACCCTCACGAAGTCCTCGTACGAGTCCGGCGCCATCCCCGTCACGATGCCCGGAGTGAGCGTCGGCCCCGGCACGTCCGCCCCGAGGCTCCCCACGCTCACCGGTTCCACCGACAGCGGCTCGACACCGGCGATGTCCAGCCCCCGCAGCCGGTCCACGTAGCCCACCACCGCCGAGAGCCTGGCGCGATACTCCTCCACCTCGGCGTCAGAGAGGCGAAGCCGCGCGAGCCGCGCCACGTGCCTCACGTCGTCCGCGCTCAGAGCATCCGGGGCGTTCCGCGCATCAGCCATGCCACAGTGTAAGGCGGGGCGTACGCTCGCCCGATGGTCAGGCCCCACAACGCCGGGCTGCCCGGGCTCCTCTCCCGCGTGCTGCGCCGGGGGCTGACCCTCGCCTCGCCCCGGGTTGTTCTGATCGCCCTGGCCATCCTCCTCGCCGAGTGGTGGTTCGTCCCCGAGTCGCTCCCGGGCCCCACAGCCTTTGCTTCAAGGCTCACGGCTCGGTGCCCCCCGCCATGGCCCAGCGGGCCGATCGCCAAGGTCTTTCTCGTGCGCGACGGCGGCGACTCCTGGCGCGTCGTCGATGATGACATGAGCGGCGACGCCCTCGCGGCGCTCGTTACCTTGCCGCCCGGATCCGTGCTCGTCGCCGACCTCACTCACGAGAAGCGTGTCGTCGGCCTGTGGGGCCCGTGGCTGCAGCGGGAGACCGCGAGCATCGATCTGCGGCCACTCTCCGGCGGCAAGGTCCCGAACTTGGACGCCGCGCCCGCTCACGCCGCATTCGCGGACTGGTTCGAGTCCCGCGGCTCTGCTACCTATGCCTCCATGGTCGCGCGGGGCGGGCATGAGTCCACCAGGCTGGTCTGGTGGGGCCCTCTGGTTGACCTCGCCGCCCTCGGGGCGTGCGCCATCATCCTCCTGGGCCTCGCCCGCCTGGCGTTGACCTTCGTTTCTCAGGAGCGACGGCGGCGGCTCGCCTCCGGCCTCTGCCCTCAGTGCAGCTACGACCTGCGCGGGGCCGCCCGGGCCAAAGACGGCCTCGTGACCTGCCCAGAATGCGGGTTTGTGTCCTCCCCAAGTCGGGCTATCTGAAACTTCGCCATTCCTGTACACTTGTTGCACCGACCAAGGAGCTCCACCATGCCCCGCACCGCGATCCGCGTCGCCATCCTGTCCGCTGTTGCCACCCTGGCGTCGCTCGCCGGTGCCCAGCCCCTGCCCACCGATCCCCGCATCGTCTCCGGCACGCTCGACAACGGCCTGAAGTACATGGTCATGCAGCACGCCACGCCCCCGGGCCGCGCCGTCATGTGGATGCACGTTTCCTCGGGCTCGCTCAACGAGAGCGACCGCCAGCGAGGCCTCGCCCACTTCTTCGAGCACATGGCATTCAACGGCACCGAGAACTTCCCCCCCGGCTCCGTCGTGCCATTCTTCGAAAGCCTGGGCATGACCTTCGGCCGCGATCAGAACGCCTTCACCTCCTTCGACCAGACCACCTACCAGCTCAGCCTCCCCAACACCAAGCCGGAAACCCTCGCCAAGGGCCTCCTCTTCTTCTCCGACGTCAACAGCCGCATGCTCCTGCTCCCCGCGGAGATCGAGTCGGAGCGGGGCGTCATTCTCGGCGAGCGCACCAGCCGCAAGAGCGCGCAGCAGCGCGCCGGTGAGTTCCTCATCGAGCGATCCGCCCCGGGCTCCCGCTTCTCCCAGCGCCTCCCCATCGGCACCGAGGAGTCCATCAAGTCCGTCTCGCGACAGGACTTCGCCGACTACTACGCCCGGTGGTACGGCCCTGCCAACACCACCATGCTCATCGTCGCCGACTGCCCCCCCTCCGAGGTCATCACCCAGATCAAGCTCGCCTTCAACCAGCCCGGGCCCGCCAAACCCGCGCCCGCCGACGAGGACGCCGGCGTCACGCCCTATGCCCGGAGCTTTGGCGTGGTCTACACCGACCCGGAGCTCACCCGCGCCAGCGTCACGATCCAAAGGGTCGAAAAGCCCCTCGCGCCCTCCACCACCGTCCCGCAGCTCCGCGACGAGTGGGTCGGCTACCTCGCCACCACCGCCTTTAACCGCCGCATGTCCGACAAGGTCAACCAGGGAGGCATGGAGTTCCAGTCCGCCTTCGCCGGCGCCGGCAACGACCCCGGCATCATGCGCACCATCACCGCCACCGCCGGCGGCGAGCGAGACAAGTGGAAGCCCATGCTCCAGCGGCTCGCCCTCGAACTCCAGCGCGCCCGTGCCTTCGGCTTCACCGAGCGCGAGATCGAAGAGGCCCGCAAGAACATCATCTCCAACTTCGAAGAGTCCGCGGAGCAGGAGGCCACCCTCCCCGCCAGAGCCTTCGTCACCCGCATGAACAACGCCGTCGCCGATGCCGAGCCCGTCATGTCCTCCGCCCAGCAACTCGAACTCGGCAGGGCCATCTTCCCCACCATCACCGCCTCCGAGTGCGCCGCGTGGTTCGCCGCCACCTTCGACCCCACCAACGTCATGTTCGCCGCGCAGCTCCCCGCCATGGACAACCCGCCCACCGACGCCGACCTCCTCGGGATCGGCTCCGAGGCCCTGAAGGTGAAGCCCGAGCAGGAGACCGAAGCCGCCCGCGCAGACACCCTCATGAAGGACCTCCCAACGCCCGGTGAGGTCGCCTCTCACTCCACCCACGAGGCCAGCGGCGTCTACTCCGCCTGGCTCTCCAACAACGTCCGCTTCCACCACCGCTTCATGGACTACCAGAAGAGCGATGTCACCATCAGCATCACCCTCCTGGGTGGCGAGCTCTACGAAACCGCCGCCGACAAGGGCATCACCTCCGCCGCCACCATCGCGCTCGGTGGCGGTGGCGGGGGCGGGCGTGGAGGCCGGGGTGGTGGGGGCGGGGGGCGCGGGGCCATGGCCACTCAGCACCTCTCCTCGTCGGACATCCGCTCTCTCATGACCGGCAAGAAGGTTCGCGTCGGCGGCCGGGGCGGTGCCGACGCCGTCCAGGTCTCCGTCTCCGGCGCTCCCGAAGACCTCGAGCAGGGCATGCAGCTCGCCCACCTCCTCCTCACAGAGCCCAGGATCGAAGCCCCCGCCTTCGAGAACTGGAAAACCTCCACGCTCCAGGCCCTCGAAGCCGTCGACAAGAACCCGATGGGTGCCTTCAGCAAGGCCCAGGCCGCCGCCCGCTACCCCGACGACCCACGCACCCAGCCCCCGACCCCCGCCCAGATCCGCGCCATCACGCTCGACGCGGCACAGGCCAGGCTCAACCAGCTCATCGCCACCTCGCCCATCGAGGTTGCCGTCGTCGGCGACATCTCCCGCGAGCGCGCGCAGGAGCTCGTCGCCCGCTACATCGGCTCGCTCCCCAAGCGCGAACGCGTGACCCCCGGCCTCTTCGCCAACCTCCGCACCCTCAAGCGCCCACAGGGCCCCCGCGTCAACCACATCGAGATCGATACCGTCACTCCTGTCGCCGGCGCCATGGGCGGGTTCTACGGCCCGGACCAGTCAAACGTCGCGGACGTCCGCGCCATGCGCCTCGCCCAGATCGTCATGTCCACCCGCATGGTCAAGCAGATCCGCGAGCAGGAACAACTCGTCTACAGCATCTCCGCGGGCCTGGAGCCCGGGAGCACCTACCCGGGCTTTGGCATGCTCATGGCCGGGGCCCCCAGCGACCCCGCCAAGGCGGACGCCCTCGCCGACCGCATCCTCGAGATGTTCGCCGCCTTCGCCGAGAGTGGCCCCACCGAGGAAGAAGTGACCAAGGCCAAGGGCCAGATCGCCAACACCCTCGAAGAGCAGATGCGCCAGCCCGCCACCTGGCTCGCTCGGCTCGAGACCATCACCTACGACGCCCTCACCCTCGACGACTTCCTCGCCGCCCCCGAGGCCTACCAGAAGATCACCCCCGCCGAAATCCTCGCCACGTACAACAAGTACTACGCCAAGGACCGCACCGTCTCCGTCAAGGTCAAGCCGAAGACAGGGACGTAAATCGCCTCTTGCGGCGAACGGCGGTTCCAGTAGGGTCCTCGAGGTTCCGGCGTGAACGATACAACTCCGTCCCCGGATCTCGTGGCGCCTTTGTCCTCGCGCCGGGTTTGCGGCTCCTTGCCACCGCAACTGTGCCGCCTACGCGCTCCAAGTGATACACCTCTTGACGGGGCCGAGAATGGCCTCGAGTTTCGCCTGGAACTCCCGAAACTCCGGCACCTCGAAGATGGCGCGACGGAAGGCTTCCCAATTCGTTGGCGAGCCGTAGTAGAAGAGCGAGACGGCGACCTGAGACCGCCCCCAGGAGTAGTCGCACACCTCGGGGTCTTCGCCGTGACCATCCTGATACCAGTCCTTCGGCCCGAGCTCGAGTGAAAGGTGAATGAACGAAACATCTCCCCTGATCTGGGGCGGGATGTCACGAATCACGCCCTCGTAGAGGTCGAAACTGTTGTGCTGCCGAAAGGTGACTATCAAGTAGGGGTGTACGCGTGCCGCCTCTGCGATCGCCGCCGCCGTCATGTTCTGGCCGACGAGGCCCATCGGGTTTCGCCGTTCAAGCTCGCGAGCGTCGATCACGGGCACGCCCCGGCGGATTCGAACCGGCGTCGGTGCCCTTGCAAGGGCCTCGACTCGCGCCCCCTCCCGGACTTCGAGCAGGGCGAACAAATCGCCGATGACCCTCTCAAGGTCGCTTGGCATTTCCTCGACAAAGTACGCGCCTGTTCCAGTGATTGACATGCTCGCACTCCGCCCCTTCCCGGTGCTCTAGCGCCACAGCCTGTCTACAAGCAACCTGGTGAACATTTCGGTGGCCACCCTTGCGACATTCGGGTCGCCCGTCGCAGCGGTCAGCCACCGACGCATGGCGTCAACGAGGTCGAGCAGCGCCAGTCGCGACAGCCCGATGTCGCTCCCGTGCGCCGAAAGATATCGGGTGACGGCGATCTCTACGTCCTGCCAGGCCTGGTCCTCGGAAGTGGCGGGCTCAGCCAAGGCCATCGCAGTGTTGAAGAGCAGAAACGCACCACCCGCGGCACCAGCAAACTTGCTCAGAGTGCCAATCTTCCTGAGAGCCACGGGGTTGCTCTCCACGACCCACACACCGCCCCGAGCCGCTTGCCGCTTCGGAACGTGTACCGTAACCGGGCTGCGGTCATTCAACATCGCTCGGTAGCGGGTGAGTTGACCCTGACCGATCTCCCCACGGTAGGATGTCTTGATCTCGAACGCCAGTTCGACGTCAGCGGGGACGAATACCTGGCCGGCCGTGACAAACTTGCCGCGCTTCATGTATGCAAGATCGACTTCGCTCGCAGGCGTTGCGCCCGGAGCGAAGTCGGGGTTGTTGGCGGAGAGTACTACTTTGGTGTCCTGATGCACCCAGATATTCGTTTGCCACCGGGCCTTGTCGCGCATGCCTAGCGACGTCTCCCGGTGCAGCAACTTGCCGTAGGTGCCCGAGTCGGGGTTGGTCGCGTTGGCGGGGTTGGCGTTGAACAGTGCCTCGGCCCGCTGCATCGCCGCGCCGACTTCTCTGTCCAGTTGCTTGACGTGCGGCAGTTGAAGGAGCTTGCGAGTGCTCGGGACCGTGCCGTCCGGGTTGTAATGGGTAAAGACCAGTGGCCCGGCGGGGTTCAGCCGAGCGACGCCCGGGGGGGCGGCGGGGTGGGGCCCTGTGGCGAAGTAGAACCACTCGGTCGTGGAGGCGTCGCTGCCTAGTCGCGTCAGAGGCATGGGCGACTGATTCAGCGTCATCTGGTCAAACTCGCGCCAATCGTGAAGTTCGACCCGGTAGAGCAGGTAGCGATCAAAGAACTCCGGGGGTTGATCGACCTCGCCAGGGTTCTGCTCCACGCTTTCGGGGAAGGCGTCGATCTCGACTTCGTCGCAGGTCGGGCACGCCAGGGCTTTGATGATGAGTTGGGTGCCGGTGGTCTGCGCCGCATCGGGGCACAGAAAGGGCTCCGGGCCACCGGGCGAATCGCCAGGGCTCAGCGGGGGCTCGACGCCGTCAGGATCAACCTGCACCGACACGGCGCCCAGGCCGGGGTACACCGCCTCCACGTAGAGCGTCCAAGGCGGTGGTCCCAGGAGGTCAAGGGCGGTCTGCAACTTGATCGGGCCAGGGGGAACAAAGTGCCCGCCGTTTTGAACAGCCCGGGCATCGCGGGGCTCATCGGTGTCCACCGTCCAGAGCCGGAGCAGACCCGGCGCGGGCCCAAGCGGATCGTCCGTCGTTCCAACCTGCGCCGGATCACTGGCGCCGTACTCGATGAGCAGGGCCGCGTTGTCCTCCATCGGCCCCTGAACTTCGATCACGATGGCAGGGCTGCGGTGGGCCGAGCCGTTGTCCCGAGGCTCGTCCGGCACGCAGTCGAAGCCGTCCGATGCGTCACGCAGCCCGTCGCCGTCGCTGTCCCATCGTCCGGTCCTGATGACCTTCCCGGGATGGTCGTTCACGGCGCCCGCCGCTTCGACGAGCTCCTCGGAGAGAAAGCGGTCAGGCGGTGCGAGGGGCGTCGTGTTGTCGCTGTCGGCATCGACATCTACTCGCAGGACGCGGAATAGGCGTTGGCGTGGCCGGATACATGCGGCGGGGCGCCCCACAAACACCGCAACCTCTCCGGGCCCGCATACGCGGACCGTCACCGAGTCGGCAGTGGCAGTCTGGTGCGGCTGCCCGTTCATGATGAAGACGCCGCCTTCAATCGACCAGGCCGGTGGGCCAGAGCCCGCGCCGCCGGATGCGGTCAGGGCAAATTCAATGCAACCGTCTTCCTCTTCCGGCCGCAGGCAGATGTAGCGCTGGTTCTGGTCGATCTTCGGGCTGCACGACGGGCCGTTGTCGAAGGGATCGGCGGGGTTGTCGTCCTCGTTAGGGTCAGGGGGGCCGCCCCCGCCGCCCCCGCCGCCGTCACCATCGCCCGGGATGTCTTCAGCCGAAGGCGGTGCGATGACGATGGGCCCGGGATTGCCCGAGCGATAAATCGCGGGAGGGACGGGAGGAGCGTCGGCCTCTACCAATTGTGCGGCATATGGATCGAGAGAATTCCAGCCTACGAAGCGAAGTCCCGGGGGTGCCTGGGGGAGCGTGGTTCCAAGATTGGCAATGACGGTGAACACATCATTTGAATCAAGACTGCTGTCGAGGTTGACGTCCAACGACTGCGAATCAGGGGGGGTTTCAGCGCCGACAGAACCCGCGACTGTCACAACGTCCTCAACGGCCACCTCGCCGCTCACGTCCACGTCCGATCTGACGGCTGCCAGCGCGGAGTCCTCATCGGGTGGCCAAATACGAGTTCCATCCCGGCTGGAGAACAACCACGGAATGGAAACCGCAGAGCCGCTATCGAGCTGCCGAAGTGACCAGATCACCAAGTCTGGGACACCATCGCCGTCGCGGTCTGCAATCAATTCGCCGTCAAGCCCGAACTGGCCCCGCTGTGATACCACCAGGGTGAAAAGTCGGCTCGTGGTGCGGCTTGAGTAGACATGCGCGATTCCCAGTCCTTGGGAGGTCGTTGCCAGAGGCTCACAGACCGCAATGTCAGCTGCGCCGTCGCCATCCGCATCAGCGATCCAGAACGCACGCCAGCCGAACGCCGTGTCCGGGTTGTTGGCGGGGATCGTGGCCAGGGGTGGGCCGGACGATCCCCGCATGACCTTGACCGCCAAAGCATTTGTGCGAGCGGGTCGTGACGGGTATTCCAACACCTCCGCCACCCCGTCTCCGTCAAGATCGGGCGGCGGCGGAAGCGAAGGCGAGTGCAGCAAGAGTGCGGCGAAACCGAGTAGCAAGTACGACATCATCGTGAACTCCCCGGGCCGCCTTTCACATTGTGCTAATGGGCAGCCGCGTCGATTTTCCCAGCGCTCTCGCCGTGTTTCAACCGCATTCCCGCGTCATCTACCGTTCGTGCTGGCACGCCGCACAACTCTGTGCGGCCGTCCGGAGCAACTGCACACTCTTGATGCGGCGGCGCCCATGTGGCGTGTGCGCGATCCTACCCTCCCCCCATGACCATCCATCCCGACATCCTCGCCGCCGTCGGCCGCACACCGCTCGTCCGCCTCAACAAGGTCGTCGGCCCAAACGACGCCACAGTCCTCGTCAAGTGCGAGTACATGAACCCCACCGGCTCCATCAAGGACCGGATGGCCGTCCACATCCTCAACATGGCCGAAAAACGCGGCGAGATCAAGCCCGGTGGCACCATCGTCGAGAACACCAGCGGCAACACCGGCCAGGGCGTCGCCATGTGGGCCTGCGTCAAGGGCTACCGCTGCGTCTTCACCATGCCCGACAAGATGAGCACCGAAAAGGTCAACATGCTCAAGGCCTTCGGCGCCGAAGTCGTCATCACCCCCACCGACGTCCCCGGCGACAGCCCCCAGCACTACGTCGAGACCGCCAAACGCATCGCCCGCGAAACCCCGAACGCCTTCTACGTCAACCAATACCACAACCAGGACAACATCCAGGCCCACGAACTCTCCACCGGCCCCGAGATCTGGGCCGACACCGACGGCAAGTTCGATGTCTTCGTCGCCGGCGCCGGCACCGGCGGCACGCTCTCAGGCACCGCTCGATTCCTCAAGAAAAAGGCACCCCACATCCGCATCGTCGGCGTCGACCCCATCGGCTCCGTCCACTACCACTACTTCTACACCAAGACCATGCCCACCCCGCACGTCTACAAGGTCGAGGGCATCGGCGAAGACATCCTCTGCGACGCCATGGACTACTCCGTCGTCGACGAGTTCCACCAGACCAACGACCGCGAGGCCTTCACCATGGCCCGCCGCCTCGTCCGCGAAGAGGGCCTGTTCTGCGGCGGGTCCTCGGGCTGCAACGTCCACATCGCCGTTAAACTCGCCAAGCAGCTCGGCAAGGGAAAGACCATCGTCACCCTCCTCCCCGACAGCGGCACCCGATACATCACCAAGTTCCTCCAGGACTCCTGGATGCGTGACTACGGCTTTCTGGGCAGCGACCGGGACCTCGGCCTCGTCGAGGACATCCTCCGCGCCCTGCCCCAGCGCCAGGTCGTCACCGCCACCCAGTCCACCACCCTCGCCCAGGTCATCGACCTCTTCAAGTCCAAGGGCATCTCCCAGGTCCCCATCCTCGACGCCGCCGGCAACCCCACCGGCATGGTCCACGAGGTCGACGTCCTCCGCGGGCTCACCGGGGGCTCCGTTACCGCTGACTCCCCCGCGCAGGCCATCGCCCACCCCCTCGGCGGGCTCATCTACCCAAAGGCCCGAATCGAAGAGCTCTTCCGCATCTTCGAAACAGACCAGGTCGGCGTCGTCGTCGATAACTCCAAGGTCGTCGGCATCGTCAGCAAAATCGACGTGCTCGACTTCATGAGCAAGCGTTCCAAGTAAGCGCAAGCGGTCCAAGTAAGCGCGTGCCCCCCCAGCCCCCATCCTCGCCCCTCGCCCGCGCATGCGAACTCATCGACCGCGCCCGCTACGCCGACGCCGCGGACCTCCTCCGCCGTCACGCCCAGCGCCATCCCGGCGACGCCGCGGCGGTGGGGGCCCTCTGCCACGCACTCCTCAACCTGGGCCAGGCCGAACAGGCCGCCTTCTACGCCAAGGCCCTCCGCCGCGCCAGCCCCATGATCCCCGGCGTCTACGCCACCCTGGGCGAGGCCCTCGACAAGGCCGGCAAGCCCGACGAGGCCATCGCCGCGCTCCAGGACGGCCAGACCCTCTTCCCGCAAGACTCGCAGATCGCCTTCGTCCTCGCCGAGACGCTCCGCGCCAAGGGTCGACACGCCGACGCCATCCAGATCGTCGACCGCGCGCTCGCCGAGGGCTGGGCAAACGACGCCCTCCGCAGCGTCCGCGCCACCTCAATGCACAAGCTCGGCATGCTCAAAGAGGCCATGGCCTTCGTCCGCGAGTCCCAGTGGATTGCCCCCGGTCGCATCGCGCCCGCCGAGCTCGCCGCCGTCACCGCCAACTACGACCCGGACATCACCGCCCCGCAGGCCTTCGCCCTCCACAAGCGATACGCCAACACCCTCAATGACCACGTCGGCTCGGGCATGTTCACCTTCCCGACCGCCGACGACCCGGACCGGCCCCTCCGCGTCGGCATCCTCTCGCCCGACCTCCGCCGCCACTCCGTCGGCTTCTTCGCCCTCCCCATGCTCCGCGCGCTCCGGGGCCACATGCACGTGCGTGCCTACTTCAGCGGCCCGCCCGCCAGCCCCACCTGCGACCGCTTCCGCGACCTCTGCGACTCCTGGACCATCGTCACCGGCATGAACATGGCGGCTCTCGCCCGCCTCATCCACGATGACCGCGTGGACATCCTCATCGAACTCTCCGGCCTCACCCTCGGCCAGGCCATGCCCCTCATGCAGGTCCGCCCCGCGCCCGTCCAGGTCTCCTACATCGGCTACCCCTCCTCCACGGGCCTTGCCAACATCGACTACCGCATCGTCGACTCTCTCACCGACCCCGCTGGCGCCGAGTCTCTCGCCACCGAGCGGCTCATCCGCCTCGACCCCTGCTTCCTCTGCTTCGAGCCCTGGGAAGACCCGCCCCCAGTCGCGCCCCCGCCCAGCGTCGCCGGCGCACCTCTCACCTTCGGCTCCTTCAACAACAGCATGAAGATCAACGACAAGACCCTCGCCCTCTGGGGCCGGGTCCTCGCCGCCGCGCCAGGCTCCCGCCTCTTCGCCAAAATGCTCGAGGGCGACCACGAGGGCACCAACGAGTTCATGCTCCGCCGCCTCGAAGCCCACGCCATCCCCAGAGAGCGCGTCGTCTGGAAGACCTGGGAGAAGGAACTCAGCAGCCACCTCTCCACCTACAACCAGATCGACATCGGACTCGACCCCACCCCCTACTGCGGCACCACCACCACCATCGAAGCCATGCTCATGGGTGTCCCGGTCGTTTCCCTCGTCGGCGACCGCCACGCCGCCCGCGTCGGCAAGACCCTCCTCCACAATGTCGGCCTCGACGACCTCGCCGCGCCCGACGAAGACGCCTACGTCGCCACCGCCGTCGCCCTCGCCAACGACCCAGCCCGCCTCGCCTGGGTCCGCGCCTCCCTCCGTGACCGGGTGCTCAAGGGCCCCCTCGGCGACCAGGCCGCCTACGCCGAGCGCCTCCGCCGGGCCCTGCGCGCTGCGTGGACCCAGCGGTGCCGTCCCGTAGGTCCATAACCCTATCAAAACGCTATCATTTCTCGGCCGTCGCGGCTTATAGGACTTCGATGCCTACAGAATCTGCGCGGGGAACTCCCACTTCGTATTGCACAAACCCCGGGCGCTGGTAAACTTGGCCCGCCCTTGGGTAGCTCCTGGGGGCGATGAGAGAGACAAGCCGCGGGTGGACGTTGTCCCCGCCTCCTGTGCGCCTCTTTCTCATCTGTCGTGACCGCGGTGTGATCCGCGCGGGCACACCGCACCGTTTGATTCGTGTGGGGATCGAGAGAGAAAGAGGAGAAGACAGATGAACAGGAAGTTGGCCTTGATTGCGTTCGCCGGCGTTGCGGCGGCCGCGGCTGTGGCTGAGGCGCAGACCCTCACCACGCTCATTCTCAACGATGGCCTCTACCGCTACTCCGAGACCGGCCTCACTGCCACCACCAACCGCACCGGCACCGGCGGCGGCAGCGCGAACTTCGGCCTCGCCAACACCATCGCCACCTCCAGCGCCGTCACCTCCGACTACCTCTTCCAGAACTGGTGGTGGTATCGCTCCCAGGGCGACACCCGCGAGTTCGCCCTCACCAACCAGACCTTCGGCACCCAGCTCGGCGCCAACTCCGCCTTCCTCCGCTACGTCGAGCCCATCGGCGGCAGCTCCACCAACGGCACCCTCACCTTCGAGCTCACCTACACCCTCAACCAGCTCACCCCAACCTCCGCCGCCGTCACCATCAACTGGAGCATCATCAACAACTCCCAGTCCGCCCAGGACGTTTCCTTCTTCGCCTACTCCGACTCCGACGTTCTCTCCGCCGGCGGCAACGACGGCTCGTACAACTCCAACCCGGGCGTGAACTTCTACCGCAACAACGCCAGCACCAGCAACAACACCCAGTTCTTCACCATGGGCGCTGACCTCCGCCTCAACGACCACTGGCAGATCGGGCCCTTCTCCGGCACGGGCTCGCCCCGCACGGCCCTCGGCGACGCGCTCGTGACCACGCTCACCGACGTCGACCACCTCGGCGCCGCCGGCGACAACGCCGCCGCCTTCCAGTTCGACTTCACCCGCATCGCCGCGGGCGGCACCGTTGGTGGCCGCATCACCAAGGGCTACAACTACATCCCCGTGCCCACCCCGGGCACGCTGGCCCTCATGGGCCTGGGTGGGCTGGCCGTCGCCCGCCGCCGCCGCTGATCCTCAGCGACAAACCAGATTCCCTCCAGGGCCGGGCTCGAAAGAACCCGGCCTTGCCTTTTTTTTGGCCTCCGGTTCTCCCCCCGCACCTCGCCGCGCGCCGATCCTCACCCCTCCATGGACCCGCTCGCCGCCGCCAACTCCCTCCTCGCCGCCCGACGCAACGAAGAGGCCGCACAGGCCTTCGCCCGCCTCGCCATCCAGGCCCCGGGCCACCCGCTCGTCCTCCTCGGGCTTGCCACCGCTCAGCACCGCCTTGGCAAGCACGAGGCCGCGCTCGCCAATCTCGCCAGGGTCCGCCCACGCGCCGCCTCCGACGCCGTCATCGCCCACAACGTCGCCAAGTTCCACCTCGCCGAGCTCGACAGCCGCGACCAGGGCCTTGCACTCCTCCGCGAAGCCCACGCCAAGTGGCCAGCCGACGTCCCTCTCCGCGACGACCTCATCGGCGTCCTCTCCGGCACCGACGCCGCCGGCGAGACCGTCGCCCTCGGCAAGGCCGCCCTCGCCAAGGGGCCCGACAGCATCAATCTCCGCCTCGCCCTCGCCGCGGGCCTCCTTCAGCAGGGCGACGCCCCGGCCAGCCTGCACGTGCTGCGCGGCGGCCTCAAGGCCTGGCCCGGTCACCTCAAACTCCTCGAATCCATCGCCCGAGCATCGGTCTACGACCCCGCCTCCGATGGCCCCGCCGTTCGCGCCGCCCACGAGGCCCACGCCGCCGCCCTCGGCCGCCTCCTGCCCGGCCCGCTCCCGCCCGGCACTCCCGACCCGCGCGTGCTGGGCGTCCTCTCGCCGGACTTCAAGCGGCACTCCGTTGCCCACTTCTCGCTCCCACTCATCCGGGAGCTCGCCTCCCGAGGCTGGCGCGTGAAGTGCTACTACACCGCCGAATCGCAGGACCAGACCACCGCCCTCTTCCGCCAGCTCCCCGTCGAGTTCCTCGACTGCCCGTGGATGCCCCCGCTCGAACTCGCCGCCCGCATCCGCGCCGACAACGTGGGCGTGCTGCTCGACCTCGCCGGCCTCTCCGCGGGGCACAGGCTCCCGACCCTCATGGTCCGCCCCGCGCCGGTCCAAGTGACCTACCTCGGATACGCCGCCACCTCGGGCGCCACCTCGATCAACGCCCGCATCGTCGATGCCACCACCGACCCAGAAGGCAGCGAGCCCCACACCTGCGAGCGTCTCATCCGCCTCCCGGGCTGTTTCATCGCCTATGGCCCGGCCGCCAGCGCGCCCGAGCCCGGCCCCGCCTCCCCCGGGCCCTTCACCTTCGGCTCCTTCAACGCCCTCCTCAAGCTCTGCGATCCCACCGTGGACTTCTGGTCTTCCATTCTCACGGCCGCGCCGGGAACCCGGCTCCTCCTCAAGACCGGAGCGCTCTCCGACCCGCCCACGCGCGACCACACCAAACGCCGGTTCGAGGCCCGGGGCATCGACGCCTCCCGTCTCGACCTGCGTGGCTGGGCCGACGACGCCCGCCACCACCTCAGCCTCTACGACGAGGTCGACCTCGCCCTGGACCCCCTCACCTACCACGGCACCACCACCACCTGCGAGGCCCTGCTCATGGGCGTGCCCACGCTCACCGTGCCGGGCACCCGCCATGCCTCCCGCGTCGGCGCCAGCCTCTTGCACGCTGCGGGCATGCCGGGGTGGATCGCCCCGACTCCAGAGGCCGGCGTCGCGCTCGCCGCTCGGGCCGCCGCCGAAGGCCGCCGCGACACAGCCTCGCGAATCCAGGTCAGACAGTCCTTCCTCGCCTCCCCGCTCGCCGACCCCAACGCCGTCGCCTCCATGCTCGACCGGGCGCTCCGCGACCTCGCCTCCCAGGCCGGCCTCCGCGGCGCATAGGCCCGCATCGGTGAACCCGGAGCGCGCCGGGCCGGTACCATCCTCCCGCATGCCCGCTTTCCTCCGTTGGATCCTCAGGCAAGGTCCGGCCAACCCCATCGCGGTGAGGCTTGTCCAGAACGGCAGCCGCCGCAGCCGCCACCTCTATATCCGCGCCTCATACCTCGCGGTGCTCATCGTCACCCTCCTCTGGCTGCTGCTGCTCAACGCCGGCCAGGGCGCCCTCACCTATCGCCAGCTCGCCGGAGCCGGTGCCAGCGCCTTCACCTGGATCGCCTACCTCCAGGTCCTCCTCATCTGCGTGCTCGCCCCCGTCTTCATGGGCGGCGCCATCGCGCAGGAGGCCAGCCCCCGCACCTGGGAGGTCCTCCTCACCACACCACTCACCAGCGCCGAGATCGTCCTGGGCAACCTCTTCGGCCGCCTCTTCTTCGTCCTCGCCCTTCTCGTCGCCAGCCTGCCGCTCTTCGCCCTCACGCAGTACTACGGCGGGGTGCCGGGCACCGCGGTCTTCGCCAGCTACCTCGTCGCCGCCTGCGCCGCGCTCCTCGTTGGCGCCCTCGCCATCGCCCTCTCCGTCAGCCGCCTCGTCGGCAAGCGTGCCTTCTTCGTCTTTTACGTCTGCATCGTCAGCTACCTGGGCGTCACCCTCGCCGTCGACCGCTTCATGGTCGGGAGCAACATGGGGCAGTCCGGCGGCACCGGCGTCACGTACATGACCGCTCTCAACCCCTTCCTCGCCCTCCACGCGCTCCTCAACCCCACCACCTACCCCACCGCGCCCGCCGGCGAATACCAGGGCGTACGCGCCTGGATGCTCGAATCCCCCGTCAAGTTCTGGTGCATCGGCAGCGCCGTCCTCAGCGCCGTCTTCATGGCCATGTCCGTCTTCACCGTCCGCACCGGCGGGCTCCACATGGTCGGCTCCGACGAGTCCGGCGTGCCACTCCTCCAGAGGCTCCGGGGCCGAAAGCCCTCCGAGCAGGGTGGCCACCGCGCCCCAAAGCACGTCTGGGCCAACCCCATCGCCTGGCGCGAGGCCGCCAGCCGAAACAGCAGCGCGGGCAAGGTCATCGCTCGCTACGCATTCCTCGCCTCCGGCCTCATCTTCGCGCTCGTGCTCCTGTGGCTCTACCACTCGGGCAGCATGACCCACGCCGCCTTCCAGTTCGCCATCGTCGCCACCGTCTGGGGTGAGCTCGCCGTCATCTCCCTCGTTGCCATCAACACCGCCGCCACCGCCATCTCCAAAGAACGCGAGGACGGCACGCTCGACCTGCTCCTCACCACCCCCCTCACCGCCTCCGCATACCTCGTGGGAAAGCTCCGAGGGCTTGTCACCTACCTCCTCCCACTTCTCGTTGTCCCCATCGGCACCCTGCTGCTCGTTGGCGCCTACATCCTCTTCGGTGGCTTCGGCCGCACCGGCGGCGTCGACGTCTCCGTCACCATCGCCGGCGCCCCACACCCGGTCCCGGTCGTCCTCCCCGAGATTGGCCTCGTCGTCACCCTCGTCACCATCCCCTTCATGGCCTTCTGCGTCATGGTCGGCCTCCAGTGGTCCCTCAAGAGCAAGGGCACCCTCGGCTCCGTCGTCGGTGCCGTCGGCGTCGTCGGCGCCATCGCCGCCGTCGTCGGGCTCTGCGGCTGGCAGGCCTCGCCCCTCTCCGCGCTCAGCCCCGTCACCGCCGTCAGCGCAGGTGCCAGCCCGGACACCGCCCTCGCCGGCGTCATGGACCAGCTCGGCCCCGCCGGTGCACGCCTCGTGATGCTCGTGGGTGCCGCCGTCTCCGCGCTCATCCACGGCGCGGTCTGCTACGGCATTCACACCTCGATGGTGCGGACCTTCGACATGACCGTCCGCAAGCTCGCCGGCAACAAGTAGCCCTACAGCCGGCTCGCCGCCAGGCTCGCCAGCTCGCTCCGCTCGCTCCGCGCCAGCGTCACGTGCGCAAACAGCCGCACGCCGCGCATCTTCTCGATCGCGTACGCCAGCCCGTTGCTGCTCTGGTCCAGATACGGGTTGTCGATCTGCTGAATGTCGCCCGTCAGCACCAGCTTCGTGCCCTCGCCCACCCGGCTCGCGATCGTCTTGATCTCGTGCGGCGTCAGGTTCTGCGCCTCGTCCACGATCATGAACTGGTGCGGAATGCTCCGCCCGCGGATGTACGTCAGTGGCTCCAGCACCAGCTTCCCGTCCGCCATCAGCTTCTGAACCCGCTGCTCCGCCGTCTGGCTGTCCGCCGTCTGGTTCGGCCCGCCCCGGCTGTTCATCAGGTACGTCAGGTTGTCGAAGATCGGCTGCATCCACGCGCCCAGCTTCTCGTCCTTGTCCCCGGGCAGATACCCGATGTCCCTTCCCAGCGGCATGATGGGCCTGGCCACCAGCAGCTTGTCGTACCGCCCCTCGGTAAACACCTTCGCCATCCCCGCCGCCAGCGCCAACAGCGTCTTGCCCGTGCCCGCGCTCCCCAGCAGCGTCACCAGCTTCACCTCTTCATCCAGCAGCACGTCCATCGCCATCGTCTGCTGCACGTTCCGCGCCACGATGCCGAACACCGGCTTCTTCGGGTTCGTCACCGGGATGAGGTGCTCGGTGTCCGCCAGACGCCGCCCCAGCCCCGTGTGGTTCTCGTCCGCGCTGTCCCGCAGCACCACAAACTCGTTCGGCGAGAGCTCGATCGGGTACTCCACGCCGTCCGTGTCGGTCTCCACCAGCGACGGCTGGAGCTGCGTCAGCGCGATCAGCCGGTCGCGGTACAGCTCGTCGATGAGCGTGCCCTCCACGTCCGCCGACGCGTACCCCGCGTACAGCCGGTCCGCGTCCACACGCTGGTTCTCGAAGTCCTCCGTTTTGATGCCCAGCGCGTCGGACTTGATCCTCGCCGCCAGGTCCTTGGTCACGAACACCACGCGCACGCCCTTCTCGTGCAGGTGGTACGCGACCGCGATGATGTGGTTGTCCGGGCTGTCCTCCGCGATCGCCTTCGGCCTCGCATAGTCCGTCACGTCGATCCGGATCGTGCCCGTCCGCCCCGCCGACCTCGCCGTGTTGGGCAGCGTTGGCAGCTTGCCCCACTCCACGCCCTGCATCAGGCTCCCCATCGCCCGCAGCTTGTCCAGGTGCCGGATGCACGCCCGCGCGTTCCGCCCCAGGTCGTCGTCCTGGCGCTTCTTCTTGTCCAACTCCTCGATCACCTTGAACGGGATCACGATGTGGTTGTCCTGGAACACAAACAGCGCGTCCGGGTTGTGCAGCAGGATGTTCGTGTCGAGCACAAACGTCTTGACCGCGGTGTCCCGGGCCGAATCCTCACGAGGCTGCGCTCGCGTCTGAGGCTGCCGGGGCCCGGCCCGCTTGGCCACGCCCCCCGCCGCCTCCGATGGTGCCTTCTCCTCCTGATTCGCAACGACCTCCGGGACTGCCTTCACCGGGTCTCTCCGCTCGCTGGGGCTGGGTCGGGACGGCGCCACTCCATTGGCCTCTATCGACACTCCGACCCACGCGCTACAGCATACCTATCGGACCGGCTCCGACGCGCCGCGGTCGCCGGGCGTCGCCGTGCCCACAGCGAGTCCTTACGCAGCCCTCACGTCCGCCGATCCACGCCCTCTCGCTCTCTAGCCGCGGGTTCCCGCAGCCGATACCCTGTCGTTCACCGATCCGACGCTGTCCGACGGGGCACTTCTCCGACGACCGCGGAACGGCAGGGTTTCGATCGGTTCCAACGATTGTGGGGATAGCGCAGTGTTTACCGTTGACTTCGGACTGTTTTGAGTTCTAATGAACGGTGGAGGAGTCGTCTCCGCTCGGCGGTGCGCCGGCGGACTCCTCTGTGGTGCGTTCCGTTCTAACTTTGGACGGGTGTCCTGAAGAGGGTGTATCCATGAAGAAGCACGTTGCTCTTGCCGCAATGCTCGCGGCTGCCGCTGGTACTGGCCTGGCTTACGGCCAGTGCAGTGTTCTCGAAGTCGTCACCTCCCCCGGCACGTTTGAGGCCGGCATCGACGACATCGGCAATCACTGCGACGACTGCGCGACCGCCATCGCGCTCCCCTTCGCCGTCAGCCTCTACGGCGGGTCCTACACCGCCGCCAACGTCGCCAGTAACGGCCACCTCACCTTCGGTACCTACGCCTTCTCCCCTTTCACCAACTCCTGCGCCCTTCCCTCCGCCACCTTCGTCGGTGGCCCCACTGTCTTCCCCCACTGGGATGACCTCCGGACCGATGGCGTCGCCCCCGGCATCTTCACCTCCACCTCCGGCGCTCCCGGCTCCCAGCGCTTCAACATCGAGTGGCGCGCGATCTACTTCGGCACCACCACCCCCATCAGCTTCTCCGTCACCTTCTACGAGAACCAGTCCTTCTTCGACATCTTCTACACTGATGTCCCCAACTCCGGCGTGAGCGCCACCTCCGCGGTGCAGGCCAACAGCACCTCAGGCTCCAGCACCACCACGTACTCCTGCAACGCCGCCAACCTGATCAGCGGGACTGCCATCCGCTATCAGTGCCCCGCGTTCGCCAACCCCTCCTGCGGCTTGCTCGCTACCCCGGCCACCGGCAGCGCCGGCGACACCTTCGTCGCCACCGCCACCGTCAGCCAGGGCATCCCAGCCGCCCCCATCACCTCCGTCTCCCTCGACGCCTCCACGGTCGATGGCGGCACGGTCGCCCTCCTCGATGACGGCATCTTCCCCGACGCCGCCGCCAACGACGGCATCTACTCCGGCAACGTCACCGTCGGGCCGCTCTCCGGCTTCGGCGCCCAGACGCTGACCTCCACCGTCACCGACAACCAGTCCCGCCAGGGTACCTGCACGACGACCTACACGGTCATCGCGCCGCCCCCGGGCAACGACGAGTGCGCGGGTGCGCTCCCCGCCGTCGACGGCAGCAACTCCTACGACACCAGCGGGTCCACCACCAGCAGCGGCAACGGCAGCCCCTGCGGTGCCATCGGCACCGATGTCTGGTTCTCCTGGCAGGCCTCCTGCGGCGGGACCACCACCATCAGCACCTGCGGCCTGACCACCGTTGACACCGCCATCGCCGTCTACGACGACTGTGGCTCCGCCACCGCCGTCGCCTGCAACGACGACGCCTGCGGCCTGCAGACCACCGTCTCCTTCACCGCCATCTCTGGCACCACCTACTACATCCGCATGGGCGACTTCGGCGGCGGCAACCCCCACGCCGGCACCTTCGTCATCACCCCCGCCGGCGGCGGTGGCAACCCCATCGTGAGCAACGCCGCTCTCGATAGCACCTGCGTGCTGCCCGGCGACACCCTGACCGTCTCCGCCGCGGTGGCCGCGGTCACCTGCCCAGAGCTCGACCCCATCACCTCCGTCTCGGGTGACGCCTCCGCCCTCGACGCGGGCACCGTCGCCATGCTCGACGACGGCGTCTTCCCCGATGCCGCCGCCAACGACGGCACCTACACCGGCTCCTTCGTCGTCGGCCCCGCCGCCACCGGCGGATCCGTCGCGATCACCGCGACGGCGGCATCCAGCGCCACCGGCTCGGCAAACAGCCCTGCCGCCGCCATCAACAGCGCTGACGCCGTAGGCGACCTCCCCGGCACCGCCATGGTCATGGCCGGCGATGGGTCCCCCCTCGCCTCCATCAGCGGCGACCTCGGCGCCAACTGCGCCGCGGGCAACGACGTTGACATGTTCCAGATCAACATCTGCGACCCCGCCGCCTTCAGCGCCGCCACCTGCGGCGTCGGCTTCGACACGCAGCTCTTCCTCTTCGACGCCGCCGGCCTGGGCATCGCCGTCAACGACGACGCCTGCGGCCTGCAGTCCACCCTCACCAGCACCTTCACCGCCTCCCTGCCCGCCGGCAACTACTACCTCGCCGTCTCCGGCTACAACATCGACCCCGTCGATGAGGCTGGCCAGCTCATCTGGCTCAACACTCCCTTCGCCAGCGAGCGCGCTCCCGACGGCCCCGGTGCCGCCAACCCCGTCTCCGCCTGGACCGGCGCGGGTGCCGGTGGTGCCTTCACCATCGCCCTCACCGGCGCTTGCTCCGTCAACGCGGCTCCTCCCTGCGACCCCGATGTCAACCAGGACGGCAACGTCGACCAGGATGACGTCTCCTACCTCATCGATGTCGTCGGCGGCGGGCCGAACCCCTCCGGCATCGACCCCGACTTCAACCAGGACGGCAACGTCGACCAGGACGATGTCGCCGCCCTCATCAACGTCGTCGCCGGCGGCCCCTGCCCCTGATAGGCAGCGCCTCGGCTAGTTCATGAACCACCGGAAGGGCGGGCCTCAGGGCTCGCCCTTCTTTTTTCCCGACGATCGTTGCTTCGCCCGCGAGCCGCCTCACGCCCGCTCGTCCGCGGCCCCCGCACGCGTCTTGTCCGTGTACAAAAGCTGCGTCATGAACTCATAGCACGCCATGAGCTGCGAGAGGTGCCAACCCGCCCGCCCGTCCAGCACGCCAAGCCTCACCACATACATGTACACAAACCGCACCAACGCCTTCAGCGGCATCCGGGGCCACACCTTTCGCCTCAGCATTTGCCGGAACGCCAGCCGGTCCTTGAACAGCCGCCCCGGTTCCGCGCCGCCCCCTTGGTTCCGCGACTGCTTGACCCACTCCTCGCTCTCCATGTCCGCATAGCGCACGTGCTTGGCGATGTACTCGGAGATGGACTCCCGCCGGATGTGCACCATCAGGTGCTGCGTATACGCCGTCGGTCCGCTGCACAGCATGTGCTCGTGCACGCTCCGGTCCTCATAGTGACAGGCCCCGCGCTTGAAGAACCGCAGGTTCCACGACGGGTACAGCCCCCCGTGCCTCACCTGCCGCCCCATGAACACCACCACGCGGTTCACGAAGTACCCCGTTGCCGGGTTCGCCTCCCGCGCGATGCGGATGAGCTCGTCCCGCAACTGCGGCGTCACACGCTCGTCCGCATCCAGGATGAAGATCCACTTGCCCTTCAGGGGCAGGTTCTCCAGCCCCCAGTTCTTCTGCTTGGAATACGACTCGAAGGCGTGCTCGATCACGCCGGCGCCCGCCGCGCGCGCCAGGTCCTGCGTGCCGTCGGTCGAGAAGCTGTCCAGCACGTGCACCGGGCCGAGCTGCCTCGCGTTCGCCACCGTCTCCGCGATGTGCGACGCCTCGTTGAACGTCGGGATCACCACGTCGATGAGGGGCGTGCCCTCCGCGTCGGTCGGGGGCTTCTCCGGCCCGGCCCCGGGCTCTGTCAGCAGCAGCCTCACCTGGTCCTCGGTCCGCTGTTTCCACTCGTGCTCGCGCTCCGCGATCTTCAGCTCGATCCAGTACTCGTACATAGAGATCATCAGCGCGTACAGAAGCCCCGCGTGCCCGTTCAGCACCCCCAGCCTCAGGAAGTACATGTATACAAACCGCACCGCCCCACGCATCGGCAGAAAGAACGACAGGTCCTTGAGCGCACGCCTCGCCACGCCCGGCTGCTTGCTCCTGAGCTGCTCAAGCTTCTCCCAGATCGACGTCTGCCGCACCCGTACGGCCTCGTTCGCCTCCATCGTCGAATAGCTGTTGTGCTTCGTGAACCATGGGATCAGCCCCTTGTTGAAGCTGTAGTGAATGAAGTGCCCGTGCAGGTCCCCCAGGGTCCCCGTCACCACCGGGTGCGCGTTCACCTCCCGGTCCTCGTAGCGGATGCGGTCGGGCTTGAACAGCCGGATGATCCACACCGGGTACACCCCGCCGAAGCGCAGCCAGCGCCCCAGGAACATGTTCTTGTATCGCAGCCGGTAGGCGTCGCACGCGTTGCCCGGCGCGTTGATCAGCCGCAGAATCTCGTCGCGCAGCTCCGGTGTCACCCGCTCGTCCGCGTCGGAGTAGTACACCCACGGGTTCTTGAACGCGATGTTCTCCAGCGCCCAGTTGCTGTGCCGGCTCCACGTGTCGAACTTCCGCTGCACCACCCGCACGTTCGGAAACTTCTCCGCCAGCTCCAGCGTCCGGTCCGTCGAATAGCTGTCCAGCACCACGATGTCGTCGCTGAACGTCAGCGTGCGGATGCACGCCTCGATGTTCATCTCCTCGTTCTTCGTGAGGATCAGCACGCTCGGCGGGCGCGGCGTGGCCCCCGCCTTCGTCTGCGTCGAGCTTGCAACAGGCGCTGCGGTTATCGGGCACCTCCGGTGTCGGGCACGCTTCTCTATCGGCCCCGCGTGCCCCGGGCTTGGGGACAACGGTAGACAGGGCCTCTCACCCCCGGGCCCCTTCCCCGCGGGTCCACTCCAGCGTCCGCCGGATGCCCTCGTCAAACCCCACGATCGGCTCATACCCCAGCAGCTCCCCCGCACGGCTGATGTCCGCCGACGAGTGCCGCACGTCGCCCGCTCGGGGCGGCCCATGCTCCGGACGCACCGTCCGCCCCAGCACCGCCGCCATCCGGTCCAGCACCTGCAGCAGCGTGATCCGCCCCGCGCAGCCCACGTTCACCACTTCGCCCATCAGGGGCTTCTCGCTCGCCGCACCCAGCAGGTTCGCGTGCACGATGTTCTCGATGGGCACAAAGTCCCGCGTCTGGAGGCCATCACCCATCACCCGCGGCTCGCGTCCCGCGATCATCGCCTCTGAAAACGCCGAGATCACCGCCGCGTACGGGCTCTTGGGGTCTTGCCTGGGCCCGAACACGTTGAAGTATCGCAGGCTCAGCGTCGACAGCCCATAGTTCAGCGCGTACGTCCGCAGAAGCATCTCGCCCGCGACCTTGCTCATGGCATATGGCGACCAGCAGTCGGGCAGGTGGGCCTCGCTGCTCGGGAGCGCCGGCGTGTTGCCGTACGCCGCCGCCGACGCCGCGAACAGCACCCGGTCGGCCTTGTTCGCCCGCGCCGCCGCCAGCACGCGCTCGGTTCCCAGCACGTTCACGCGCACGCACTCGTCGGGGTGCTCCACGCTCTGGGGCACGCTCACCATCGCCGCCTCGTGGAACACCAGGTCACACCCCGCCGCCGCCGCGGCCAGCGCTCCTTCATCCAGGATCGACCCCCGGATGAACTCCGCCCCCTGGGGGATGTTCCGCTCGTGCCCGGTCGTCAGGTTGTCCAGGATTCGCACCCGCGCCCCAAGCCCCAGAAGCGCCGCCGCAAGGTGAGACCCGATGAACCCGGCCCCGCCCGTCACCAGCGCCCGCCGCCCTGCAAACGCCCGCGCGTACCTCGCATCGTCGTACTTGTGGGTGCTCATGCTGGAGTCTCCGCCCCCGGTGGCATGTCCAGGGGCTTGGGCCGGGGCCGGATCACCTTCGCGGGGTTGCCCGCGGCGATCACGCCTTCCGGCACGTTCCGCGTCACCACCGCGCATGCCCCGATGATCGTGTTGTCCCCGACAACCACCCCCGGCCCCACAAACGCCTTCGCGCACACCCACACGCCGTTGCCCAGCGTGATCGCGGGCCGCACCAGGGGCAGCACCCGCGACATGTAGTCGTGCGTGCCCGCGCACAACTCGGCGTTCTGGGAAACCACCGTGTGGTCGCCGATGGCGACCGGCCCAAGGTTGTAGACCAGCACGTGCTCGGCCAGGCACGAGTACTCACCCATCGAGAAGATCCACGGGTGCCACACGCGGGCGCTGGGCCTCACCACCGCCGTCCCCGCAATCTTCGCCCCAAAGACCCGCAGCAGCCATACCCGCAGCCCGTTCAGCCGCCGAGGAGAGAACCGGAACACCGTGCCCCGCACGATCTCCCACGCCAGCTTCCGCGGATACCACGAGCGCGGGTACGGCGCCCGCGCTGTCTGGTCCAGTCGCTGGTACACCTCGTCCGGGCCGGCCTGGCCGACCCGAGGCTCTTTCGTCGATCCCTCTGCCATCATGGGTGGATATCGGTCCAACACGGCGATCACCTTGGCGGGCTCCTCCTACGTTTCTCAACCGGCCTTTGTTCGGGGCCCCGCAGCGTCCGATTCGCAGGTTTCGCGCCGCCGCACCCAAAGGTCGCTGGTGAAAGCCCTGACATGATGTAAACTCTCCCCCGGAGGCTCCCATGAGGCGTGTCCACATCGCGGCTCTCACCCTGGCGACCTGCTCCGGCATCGCCGCCGCGCAGCCCTTCTCCATCGACTGGTTCACCGTCGACGGCGGGGGCGGCACCTCCTCCGGCGTCCTCACCTCCGGCGAGACCATCTCCATCTCCGGCACCATCGGCCAGCCCGACGCCGGCGCCCCCATGTCCGGCGGCGAGTTCACCGTCCGCGGCGGCTTCTGGGCCTTCGGCAGCCCCGCCCAGCCCCCTCTCTGCGACCCGGACTACAACCAGGACGGCAACGTCGATCAAGACGACGTGCGATACCTCGTTGATGTCATCGCGGGCGGCGAGAACCCCACCGGCCGCGACCCGGACTTCAACCTCGACGGCAACGTCGACCAGGACGACTTCGCCGCACTCGTCGACGTCATCGCCGGCGGGCCCTGCCCCTGAGCGCGCCCAGCCCGCAGTTTGCGCCGCCCCGCCGAGCCCGGGCCGTATGATCGGCCCATGAAGATCCATGAGTTTCAGGGCCGCGAGCTCCTCGCGTCCTTCGGCGTCCCCGTGCCGATGGGCCGCATGATCGAATCCATCGAGGCCGCTCCCAGCGCCTTCAAGGAAGTGACCGCGGGCCAGGCCGGCCCCCTCGCCGTTGTGAAGGCGCAGGTGCACGCGGGAGGGCGAGGCAAGGCCGGGTTCGTGAAGCTCGTGAAGACTCCCGCCGACGCCGAGGCCGCCGCACGATTCATGCTCAGTAACCGCATGAAGTCCCCCCAGACACCGCCCGAGGGGCTCGAGGTCAAGCGGCTGCTCGTCGCCCAGGCGGTGGACATCGCCGACCGCGCCGGTGGGGGCAAGGAAGAGTTCTACCTCGCCGTCACCACCGACCGCAAGACGCGTCGGAACATCCTCATCGCCAGCCGCGAAGGAGGCGTGGAGATCGAGCAGGTCGCCCACGACCGGCCAGAGGCCATCCTCAAGACGCCGATCCACCCGCTCATGGGCCTCCAGCCCCACCAGGCCCGCGAGGCCGCGTTTGGCCTGGGCCTCTCGGGCAAGCACGCTTCGCAAGCCGCGGACATCATGCTCCGGCTCGCCCGCCTCTTTGTCGAGAAGGACTGCACCCTCGCCGAGATCAACCCGCTTGTCGTCACCGCGCCCGCCAACGGCAAGGACGCCGGCGTCATGGCCATCGATGCCAAGTTCTCTTTCGATGACAACGCCACCTTCCGCCACAAAGACGTCCTGGCCATGCACGACCCCAGCGAGGAAGACCCCGCCGAACGCCGTGCGCAGAAGTTCGGCCTCTCCTACGTCGCCCTCGACGGCAACATCGGCTGCCTCGTCAACGGCGCGGGCCTCGCCATGGCCACCATGGACATCATCAAGCTCCACGGCGGGGAGCCCGCAAACTTCCTCGACGTCGGGGGCGGTGCCACCGAAGAGGCCGTCACCGAGGCCCTGGGCATCATCCTGGGCGACGACGCCGTCAAGGGCGTCCTGGTCAACATCTTCGGCGGGATCATGCGCTGCGATGTCATCGCCCAGGGAATCATCAACGCCGCCACAAACTTCAAGAACAAGGACGGCAGCACCGGCTTCAAGGTCCCGCTCGTCGTGAGACTCGAGGGCACCAACGTCGACGCGGGCCGAAAGCTGCTGGACGCGGCGAGATCGAAGGTGCCCACGATGCACGCCGCCACGGACCTGGCAGACGCCGCCAAGCAGGTGTGCGCCGCGGTGGCGTGAACAACTGCGCTGGATGACCACGCACCGAGGCCATCGACTAGCGCTTCAGGGCGTTGTTGAGGTCGCCGCCCGAACGGATCCAGCGGTCCGCGACCCCCTTGGCTTCCTTCTTCGACATCGGCTTCGCCGCCTTTGCCGGTTGCGCCGCGGACTTCGGCGCAGCCTGCGGCCCCGTCCGGTGCGCGCTCATCGCGGGCTTGACGACACGACCGCCCCCATCGCCCCCACCGGCGCCCGAGGGCCGCGCGGGGAATGCCGGAGAGCCCTCCGCGGCCGCGGCACCTGCCCCGCCAACGTTGACCCGCTTCGAACCTACCGGCGGCGTAGCGGCCGACGGACGGTGCGTTCCGAGCTTCGGCGCGGATCCTCCCCCGCTGCCTCCGCTCCCAGCGCCCGACGGTCCCGCTCGCACGAAGCTCGACGCGGCCTTGATTGGCCGGTGCTTGCCGATCATGGGCTTGGAGCCACCCTCTCCCGCGCCACCTCCACCACCCCCTGCTCCAGACCCAACGCCGACGCCACTCGTGCTGCTTCGCGTCGGGCCAACCTGCGCCGTCGGGGCCGACGTGCGGTGGCCGCCGATTGTGGACTTCGGACCGCCTCCCCCACCTCCTCCCGCAGGATTCGACTTCTTGAGTGCTGCGGCCTTGGTCACGGGCTTGATCGGGGCCATTCTTTGCTCCTCATTGGATCGTGCGCTCGCGATACCTCCCCAATATAGCAACGCAGCACTTTCACGCAACCTCACTGGCACGCGGCGTAATCCGCATAGCACGGTATGCAAGAAAGCGGATGGCTCGCCCAACAGTTCACCAGCTGCCGTGGTTCGGCGTCTTCGCCGAGCCACGCAGAAGCAAGGTGACGCCGCACGTCGTGGGCTCCCCCCGTGCCCTTGATCGGTTGGCGGCGCCGCTCGCCGTGGGAACGTGCGAGCGGAGGCACGAGGGCAACGGCGCATACGGAGCGGTGCCACCACCCGGAGGGGGCCAACTGCGGCACCCTGTGCCGAACTTCTGCCATGGGGTCAAAAACCGGACGCAGATATCCCGAATAACATGCTGGGGTGCGGCCGCGGGCGACTCATCGCGCCGGGCGGGCTTTCGCACCATGGAGTGCCGTCATGAAACCCGTCCTCATCTGGGATCTGCCCACGCGCATCTTCCACTGGCTGCTCGCCGCTGGCTTCATCGCCGCGGCGGTCATCTCGCTGGCCTTGGGCGATGACAGCCCGCTCTTCCCCTACCACGCCATCTGCGGGCTGACGATCGGGCTCCTGGTCGTGATCCGCGTCATCTGGGGGTTTGTGGGCACCCGCCACGCCCGGTTCGGGTCGTTCGCGTTCGGCCCCGCCGCGGTGGTCGAGTACATGAAGGGCGTGCTGCTCGGCGGCGGCAGGCGGTACACCGGTCACAACCCGGGCTCGGCGGTCGCGATCTTCGCGCTGCTCGCGCTGGTGCTGGCGATGGCGGCAACCGGGATCATGCTCGGGCAGGGCGATGAGTCGATGAAGGATGTTCACGAGGTGCTCGCCTGGGTCACTGTCGGCTTTGTGGTGTTGCACGTCGCAGGTGTGGCGCTGCACGCAATCCGGCGTCATGAGAACCTCACCGCGGGCATGATCCACGGGAAGAAGCTCGCCGAGCCGACGGAGGCGATCTCTTCCGCCAGGCCGGCGGTCGCGGTGCTCTTCCTCGTCATCTTGGGGGGCTGGGCGTTCGGCCTGGTGCGGGGCTTCAACGCCACGGCGCAGACGACAACGCTCCCGATCTTCGGCACCGTGCTGCAACTCGGCGAGGGTGAAGGTCGCGACGGTGACGGCCGCGAGCAACGTCGCGACCGGGATGATGATGATTGACAGCGCACGGCTGCGGGCGTTGCTCAGGAGCCGCCGCGCCCACCGACCACCGCCGCGATTTCCGCGTTCAGCTTCTTCGCGGCGGCGGCTACGCGATCTCTCCAAGGCCCATCGCCCGGCGCATAGATGATGGAGCGGCTGGCGGTCACGAGCACGCCGTCGCCCCGGGGGGTGAGCAGCGCCCGGATGTCCTCCGCCGTGCCCCCCTGCGCGCCGTACCCGGGCACAAGAAAGACCTGCGTGGGCATTCTCGCGCGCAGGCTGCGGCCTTCGCCGCTCTTGGTCGCGCCGACCACGGCGCCGACGTCCGACAAGCCGCACGCCCCCAGGCGGCCGCCGCCGAGGGCTGCAACGTGGTCCGCCATCATCTCGGCGACGGTCCGGCCGTCGGCGAGCGGGTGGGCCTGCACGGCGTCGCTGTCGGGGTTGCTGGTGCGGACGAGCACAAAGGGGGCGAGGCCGGCATCGAGGAACGGCGAAACGCCGCTGGGCCCGAGATAGCCGCTGACGGTGATGGCGTGTGCCCCGGTGCGTTTGGCGCCGGCGGCGTAGTGGGAGGCCGAGATGCCGATGTCACCCCGCTTGGAGTCGAGCACGACGGCAAAGCCCAGCGACGCCGCGTCGGTGATGAGGTGTTCGAGGAGCATGACCCCGCGGCCGCCGAAGCGCTCGAAGCAGGCGGACTGGAACTTGACGGCGGGGGCATGGGTCGCGGCGGCGTGGAGCACGCCCCGGCAGAAGTCCGCGATGGCCTCCAATGGGTCGTGGTGTTGCGCCCTCAGGTCCGCGGGCAGCGATTCCAGGACCGGGTCGAGCCCGACACACACAGGAGAGCCCGTGCGGCGGGTGGCGTCGTGCAGGCGATCGGCGAAGTGCATGGCGATGGCTCCGGCGGCGAAGGAGGGTACCCTTTTGGCGATGGGTGCGCCCGCCGCTCTCGACATCAAGAAGGATCGCGGGCTGACCGTCACGTGGGCGGACGGCGCGGTGTCGCACTATCCGGTCGCGTACCTGCGCCGCATGTCGCCGAGCGCGGACATGAAGTCGCTGCGGGACGAGATGGCGAAGAACCCGCTGACCGTGCTGCCCAGCGGGGGCGGGGCGGGGGGAGTGGGGGGCATGGGGGGGCCGCTGACGATCTTGGACGCGCAGTTGCGTGGCAACTACGCGATCTGGGTCTCGTTTTCCGATGGGCACAGCACGGGGATCTACTCGTGGGAGTATCTGCGGCGGATCGATCCCGGACCCGAGAAAGAGAAGTAGTCCGCCGGAGGTGTCAGGCCCGGCCCTTGGCGCGGAGCCAGGCGTGCAGGCGGTCGGCGGGCCAGGCGTTGAGGCAGCGTTCGGGCGTGACCCAGCCCCGGCGTGCGGTGGAGACGCCGAAGGCCAAGTTGTCGAAGTCGGCGGGTTCGTGCACGTCGCAGTCGATGGCGATCAGGCAGCCGGCGTCGATGGCGGCGCGTGCGTGCGTGTCGCGCAGGTCCAGGCGCATCCAGTGGGCGTTGATCTCCAGGGCCACGTTGTGCGCGCGAGCGGCGGCGACGAGCGCGGGGATGTCGGGGGCGAGGCCCGCGCGGCGGTTGATGAGGCGGCCGGTGGGATGGCCCAGGATGTGCACGAGCGGGTGAGAGATGGCGCGGAGCAGGCGCGCGGTGGCGGTGGCCGGGTCCTGACCGAGCGCGGCGTGGGGGCTGGCAACGACAACGTCCAGCTCCCGGAGCAGGTCGTCGTCGTAGTCCAGCGAACCATCGGAGAGAATGTCGACTTCCGAGCCCGCGAGGATGGTGATGCCGGAGAGGTGCCGGTTGGCCTCGCGGACCGCCTCGATGTGCTGCCGCAGGCGGTCGGGCTTCAGCCCGCCGGCCTGGGCGGAGGATTGGGAGTGGTCGGTGACGGCGATGGTGTGGAAGCCCCGGCGCTTGGCGTCCTCCGCGAGTTCGAGGATGGTGAGCGCACCATCGCTGGCCCGGGTGTGGGCGTGGAGTTCGGCGCGGATGTCGGCCAGTTCGACGAGGCGCCAGGGGCCGACATGGTCGAGCTCGCCCCGGTCCTCGCGGGCTTCGGGCGGGATGAAGGGCAGGCCGAGCGCGTGGTAGATGTCCTCTTCGGTGGCGGCGGCGACGGGCGTGCGCCCTCGGGTGTGAGGCGGGGTGGGGATGGCGTCGTCGGTGAAGAGGCCCCACTCGCTGAGGGTCATGCCCCGGGCGATGGCGCGTTCGCGGAGGCGGATGTTGTGCTCCTTGCTGCCGGTGAAGTAGAGCAGCGTGGCGCCCCAGGTGGCGGCCGGGGTGACGCGCAGGTCGACCTGGATGGACGGGCCGTCGCCCTCGGCGGAGTGGGTGCGGCTCCAGCGTCCGAAGTCGTGCCCGAGCGAGACGCGGACGGAGGACTTGGTCTCGCCGGAGGCCAGCACGGAGGAGACGCCGGGCGTGGTGCGGAAGCACTCCGCGACGCTGGCGGCGTCGACGGGGTGGGTCTCGCGCAGGCACGCGAGGATGTCAAGGTCGCCGATGGTGTCTCTGCCCCGCCGCAGAGAACCCGCGGCGATGGCGTCCTTGACGGCGGGGTGAGACCTGAGGCGTTCGATGAAGACGGAGGCAACGTCGTGCGCGCGGCCGAGCCAGAGGCGCTGGGAGTTGTCGCGGCGGAAGGCGATGGACTCTTTGATCTTCGTGACGGACTTTTCGCCCATGCGGGGAAGAGAGAGGATGGAGCCGTCGGCGATGGCGCGTTCGAGTGCGGGGACGTCGCTGATGGCGCCCTGTTGCCAGAGGACGCGGGCGGTCTTGGGGCCCACGCCCGGGAGTTCCATCATGTCCATGACGCCGGGCGGGACGCGGCTTGCGAGCTCGTCGTGCTCGGCGACGCGGCCCGTGGTGCGGAACTCGATGGCCTTGTCGGCGAGCTTGGGGCCCACGCCCTGGAGCGAGAGGAGCTGCTCGCGGGACATGGAGGCGATGTCGTCGGTCAGGGCCTCGAAGGTGCGTGCGGCCCGGGTGTGGGCGTTGACCTTGAACGCGTCCTCGCCCAGCACGTCGAGCATCTTCGCCATGGACGCGAGGATGTCTGCGAGTGGCTGGTTGAGGCTCATGCGCGATGATACGGGGCGTCAGTTGCCGGTGCGACGCGCGGGCTTCGCGGCGGGGGGCTCGCTGCGGGCGTAGGTGGTGGAGACCTGCTCGGTGTAGCCCTCGTGCTGCACGGGGGGGTGGAGGATCGTGATCTCGGGCGCGGTGTGCGGAGCGGCGGCGTGGCTCTGGGGAATGAACGTCGCGGCGCGGGCTTCCATCTCGGCCAGGAGCGCGGCCCGCTCGGACTCCGGGGCACACAGGAGGCAGGCGAGCCAGCGTCGGGCCATGTCCGGCCCGGCGGGCTTCATCAGCTCGATGAGCATGCGGAGGTGCTCACCTGGGAAGAGCGGCGGGCTGCTCTTCGGCTCGAACGCAAACGCTGGGCGCTGGGCCGCCATGATCGGAGGATACGCCGGGTGCGGGGGATGCGGCCCGCAGGCGGACTTCGAGCGTCTGGAGGAACACCTCCAGGCGTTCGACCCGGATCAGCAGGCGTTCGAGGGTCTCGGCGACGGCGCTCAGGAGCTCGTGCGGGTTGGCCTCTCGGAGCGTGTGGCCCTTGACGTCACCCCGGTGCATGGGGCCGCGGCCTGTGAGCAGCCATTCGGCGTTGAGGTTGAGCGCGGTGCAGAAGGCGCTGAGGAACTCGACGCTGGGGGCCTGCCCGAGCATGTATCGGCGCACGGTCTCGCTGTTGGACCCGGTGAGCTGCGCGAGCTGGCGGTAGGTTCTGGGCCCGGCGGCGGCCCGGAGTCGCGTGTGCAGCAGGGATTCTTCCATCGCCCCTCCCCGTATTCGAACAGATGGAGCGCAGTGTACCGAAGTTGCCGGAAGATGGCCACGGTTCTGGGAAGCGGCGGCACCGGGAGCGGCCTAGGAAGGGCAGGGCATCGTCATGAGGGGTTGCGCGAGGTCGGCGGCTTCACCGGCGGCGGGAGGGGAGGAGAGGTCGATCGGGAGGCAGACGCCGCGCTCGTGGTCGGAGTTGAGGATGACGGCGTTAGGAGGCACGAACTTGACGCCCTCCGGAGCTTTCTCGTGCCCGAGGATGAAGAGGTAGGCACCCCAGCGCTCGACGAGGTCTTCCAGGCCCTCGGTGTCGTAGCCCCGGCCCCAGACCATGAGGTGCGCGGAGCCCTGGCGGGGCACGTAATCGTCGTCGGTGAGCGGGCGGGAGAGGATCGATGTGTCAAAGCGGCCCATGGAGGCGGCAGGTGGGAGGCTGTGCGCGCAGAGGATGTCTCCGCGGGGCGTGCGGGCGCGGAGCGCGAGGGGCATGGCGCGGACGAAGGCGATGAGGGCGCGGTCGATGCGGTCGAACTCCCCGCCGAAGACGTATTCGAGGCCGGCGTTGAAGGCTTCGACGCTCTTGACGCCGTCCTTGAGGATCCCGGACTTGAGCATCTGGGCGAGTTCGTGATTGCCCAGGAGGACGTGAACGTGCTCTGGGTAGAGGGACTTGAGCCTGGCGACGCGAGCGAGGACGCGGTAGGAGAGGTCCATGCCGTTGAGCAGGTGGTCGCCGTGGATGATCTCGTGGAGGATGAGGTGTCTTGGGGGACCAGCGGGGTGTGGAGAGCCGTCCTCGTGAAGGTGTGCGGCGTGGAGGAGCTTGGCGAGGTGGAGGGGGTTGTCGTGGAGGTCACCTGTGGCGATGAGGATTCCGAGGTCCTCGATGGCTTCGATGGAGCCGGTTCGGCAGGCGGCGGAGAGGCAAGCGTGTGCGCCCGCAAGGAGCGTGGATTCGACGCTGTCGGCGTCGGTGAGGACCAGTGGGGGAAGAGGGGGCATGGGGGCGCGGGGGAGAGGAGTGAGACCGGGGCCCCGTCGCCGTCCGGCGTGCGCGCCAGTGAGCGGCTACTTGGCCCCGGATTTGGGGGGCTGCTGAGGATCGGCGTACTTGAAGCCGACGACGGTGGAGCCGTCTTTCTTGAGGGCCATGCCAACGCCGGAGCTCCCGCTGTTTCTGGGGTCGCCGGGGTTGGCGCGCGCGGCCTGCTCGGCGCGTGCGCGGACCTGGCCGAGGATGAGCTGGAGGCGCTCGCAGACGTGGGTCATGTTGGCGGGTCGGTCGTTGGGATCGACTTCGACGCAGTGCATGATGAGTTCGTTGAGCTTGGGGGGAACCTCGGGGTTGATCTGGGCCGGGGGCGTGGGCCTGGGCATCAGGGAGTCGTCGAGCTTGGACAGCAGCGAGTCACCCTTTGGCATGGCGGTGGGGATGGTGCGCCCGGTCATGAGGAAGTACATGGTGGCGCCGAGGTTGTAGACATCGGTGCGGGCCGTGATGGCGCGGCGGTGGACCTGCTCCGGGGCGATGTAGTCGGGCGTGCCCTGGATGCGTTCCTTGATGGTGCCCTCGCGGCAGGATTGGCCGAGGTCGATGATCTTGGCGATCACGCCCTGGTCACCGGGCACGACGACGACGTTGTTGGGCTTCATGTCGGCGTGGACGAAGCCCCGGCTGTGCATGTGCTTGAGGCCCTCGGCGGTCTGCAGGAAGATGCTGACAGCTTCTTCGAGAGATCGCGGCAGCCTCTTGTCCAGGGGTTGTCCATCGAGGACTTCCATGACCAGGAACACGTCCTGGATCTGGAAGAAGCGGCGGGTCTTCTTTCCCATCCGGATCATTCTGCGGACGTTGGGGTGGTCGAGGTTGGTGGCGACCTTGTACTCGCTGATGGCCTGCTGGAGGAAGCGGTCGTCCTTGTGGCTGCCACGGTGGACGTGCTTGAGGGCGTAGACCTGCTTGGACCTTGGGTCCTGGGCCAGGTAGATGACGGAGGCCGCACCCTGCCCGATCTCACTCAACACACGGAGGCCTTCGACCTCGTCGTTGGGCTTGAAATAGGCCTGCTCCTGCGACATTCGCGGCGACGCTCCTGTGACCCGGGCCTGGGACGATTGGGCCCCTCATCTCACCCGAAGCCGGTCCGACCCCGGGGAAGGGGCGGCCCGCTCACCCGGACTGATACGCGTCCGGAGCGCTGCCGTGTCGGGAGAAGTCCGACACCCCGTCCCCCGGCCGCGGAAGGGCAGAACATCGGCCCGACGCCGACCCGGGAGGGGGGAGGATAGGCGGTTGGGGGAAGAAAGAGGTGCGGGTTAGCGGGAACCGGCGAGTTGCGCCCTGAAGGCAGCGTCCGGGAACAGGCGTCCCGGGCTGGTGGTCTGGGCGAGCTGGCTGTGGAGGAAGATCTGGTCCCTGGGGATGTCGAGCTCCTGGCAGAGGGCGTCGACAAGCTGGACGAGGCGTCGCATCTGGGCTGGGGAGAAGGCCCTGCGGTCGCCGTCGCCGACGAGGCAGATGCCGATGGCGTTGCGGTTGTACCAGTCGGAGTTTGGGCCGGCGGTGTGGGCGCCCAGGGACTGGCTCATCCAGCGGCCACCGACATGGAGCTCCCCGTCGGCCATGCCCTTGCCGTTGCCGATCACGAAGTGCTGACCGAGGCTTCGCAGGCCGGCCTTTCGGGCCGCGGCGTCGAGGACGTCGGGTGAGCCGCTGGGCGAGCCGGTGTCGTGGATGACGATGGCCTTCCAGCGGCGGGCGTCGAGGGGCGAGGCGGTTCGGAAGATGACGTCGACGGAGTCGGGCGTGGACGTGGCGACCAGGGGCGGGAGGGTCATGCCCTCTGTGGAGGGCGCTCGGGAGCGGTCGAGGGCGAGGAGGCCGCCGACGACCAGAGTCATGGCGGCGAGGAGAGAACCCCAGACGGTTCGAGCGCGCTTGGACACCTGCCGCGAAGCGGGCTTGGAGCGTCGAGATGCACGGGCCTTTGCCATGGGAACTCAGCGCGATGTCGGAACTGGAAGTGCATCGGCGCGCGCGGCGCGGAGGGTTGATAACTGACAGGCGGATTCTTCGCGCGTGACTTTAGACGAATGGAACGTAGCGGGTACCCGCCACAGTCGTCAACCCCGATGAGGTCACACTGGGGGTTATCAGGCAGGGGACGCGCAAGGCTTACTCGGCGTTGAGGAGCCGGCCCCGGATGTTCGGCTTGCGATCGCCATAGCGGTCATAGACATATGACGGTGCTCTGCGGCCTCGGATCATGTCGTTTCGGTCGTACTGGCTGCGGGGCTCTTCGGGAGTGAGGAGCGGGGCGGAGCAGCCGGCGACCGAGCCGAGCGCGAGGGCGGCGAGCAGAAGCGTGGCGAGGCGGATGAGGCGTGGTGCGGGCATGAGCCGAAGTTTACTCCACGCCGCCGTTGCGGAGCGAGCGGTAGGCGGCGACGGCGAGGGCGTCGCAGCGTTCGTTCTCGGGGTGTTCGTTGTGGCCCCGGATCCAGTGGAAGCGGATCTCGTGCAGGGCGCGGAGTTCGTCGAGGGTTTCCCAGAGGCCCTGGTTCTTGACGGGCTTTTTGTCGGCTGTTTTCCATCCCCGCCGCTTCCAGGCGTCGAGCCACTCTTTCATGCCCTTGAGGACGTACTGGGAGTCGCTTGTGAGGTCGACGAGGCTGGGCTGGGTGAGGGCGCGGAGGCCCTCAATGACGGCGCGGAGCTCCATGCGGTTGTTTGTGGTGTCGGGCTCGGCGCCGGAGGCTTCGCGGGCTGCCCCGGTGGTGGGGTGGCGAAGGATGTAGGCCCAGCCCCCGGGCCCGGGGTTGCCGGAGCACGCGCCGTCGGTGAAGAGCTCGACGTGTGGGCGGGCGTCCTTCACGCGGTGGGGCCCTGGGGCGGGTCGCGGTGCGAGAGGGCGGCGGCGGAGATCATGGGGACCGAGTCGGGGTCGCCGGCGCCGAACTCGCTCTGCCCACGGACGATGGCGAGGTCGTGGGCGGCGTGGTAGGCGCGGCCGAGTCGCGACCAGTCGAAGTCGAAGGAGCGCTTGTCCACCTCGTTGCGGAGGGAGATGCGGTCTCGGCGTTCGAGGCGGCAGAAGTCGAAGAGGAAGCGGGAGAGGTCGGCGGCGGAGTCGTGATAGGGGCGGCCCCGGCGGCGGAGGACCTTCATGCCGAACTTTTCCGGCTCGGAGTAGTTGTCGAGGAGGTATCGGCCAAAGCCCGCGAGGTCGCTGGTGACCGAGGGGACGCCCATGGCGCCGCACTCGAGGGGTGTGTAACCCCAGGGCTCGTACTGGCTGGGGAAGACGCCGAGGTGGCAGCCCCGGACGAACTGGTCGTACTCGAGGCCCCACAGGCGGTTGTGGGGGTTGATGAAGTCAGGGTGATAGACGACCTTGACGGGGTCATGCTCGCTGTTGTGGAGGCCGAGCATGCGGATGTAGTTGAGGACGGGGTCCTGCTGGTCGTCCTCGAGGATGTGCGTGACGACCATGGGCTGGCAGTGCTGGCGCAGCGCGTGCTGGGCCCGGCGGTAGCGGAGCTGCCAGTACTCGTCAACGAGGTCGTCGAGGTGGAGTTTGCCCTGGGCGGCGGCGCGGGAGAAGAGGCGCGGACCGACGCCCGAGACGATCTTCTGGCAGATGTCGTTGAGCTCGTTGAGGACGCCGCGCTTTTCCATGGCGAGGGGGTTGATGCCCCGCGTGGCACGCTTGGAGATGATGAAGAAGACGACGGTCTTGCCGAGGTTGGCGGCCTTCATCTCGGTGTTGAGGCGCGCCATGGCCTCGAGGCAGAGGTCAAAGCCCTTGTTCCGGGGCTCGAAGCGTCCCGAGGTGAAGAAGTAGAGGGTCTTGTCGAGGTCGAAGGAATAGGACGGGAAGAAGTGCCCCATGGTGAAGCGGTGGATGGTCTCTTTGTACTCGCCGTGGAGGCGTTGCTGCTCGTGCCCGGCGTTGTAGAGGCCGATGGTGAGGCCGTTTGGGGTGACGACATCGACGGGGCGGCCCAGGAGCTGAGAGCACTCCTCTGCCGTGACGCTGGAGACGGTGGTGAAGACGTGGGCGCCGTGCGCGCAGGCACGTTCGATGGCGTGGGGCGTGCGGACGTTGTACTTCAGGGCTTCGGAGGCCTGGTCGATCCACGGGAGGTGGTCGTAGAAGTCGTCGCGTGAGCTGGCGATGTAGCGGCCCAGGAGGGTCGCGTGGGTCGTGAAGACGGTGGCGATGGGCAGTTTCTTGCGGCGGATGATGGGGATGGCGAGCCCGCCCAGCCACTCGTGAAAGTGGGCGACGAGCGCCGGGCCGGCGCGGCCACCATGGCGTGCCTCGCTGAGCGCCTCAAAGAGGCGGGCGCAGGCGTCGGCGAAGCAGACGACCATGTCGATGAGGCCGTCGGCGACGGGGGTTTCGATGCCGTGGTCTTCCCAGAGGCGGAACTTGGTCTGGTGGAGGCGGTCGGGTGGCTGCCAGTACTCGAGGAGCATGACCCGCGGGCGGCCGGGGATGAGCCAGCGGCCGTAGTGGACGGTGAGGCCCTGATCCTTGAGGCGGTCGATGGCGCGGCCGACCCACCCGCCGTGCTTGGTCTCTTCAAACTCGACGGTGGCCTTGGCGGGCTCCCAGGGGCCGACGGCGTAGTAGCGGTCGCCCCAGCGCTGGGTCATGAGGGGCGCCTTGGAGCGCAGGACCTGATAGATGCCGCCGACCTGGTTGCAGACCTCGGTGGAGACCTCGAAGAGGGAGGGGCCGACAGGTGCGCGGCTGGCGCCGGCCTCGAGGAGTGCTGATGCACCCGGGACGTAGTCGCTGCTGGCGGGATCGGACTGGAGGCTGCGCTCGCTCATCGGTCGGACACTGTAACGCGGGGTTCGGCGGTTCGCGCTGGCGCCCGGTCAGGGGCCCCAGGAGTCGGGCGGGGAGCCAAGGACGTCCTGGATCTGGCGTCGGTACTCGCCGTTCTGGGTCTCGTCGCGGAGCGATTCGAGCATGGTCATGGCCTCGCCCGCGCCGTGCTTGTTGCGCCAGCCGGCGGCGAGGGTCCGGGCGTCGCGGCCGGGCATGTCGTGTCGGAGGTTGGGCTTCAGGAGGTTGAGGAGCGCGGAGTCCGGGGAACCTTCGAGGAGCGGGAGGCAGGTGAGCCAGAGCACGTCGCGGAGTGCGGGGTCGCGCTGGGCATCGCGGTCGCAGCGGGCGAAGGCGCGCCACACGAGGTCGTTGCGGCCCGCGCGAGCGAGCGGGCCCACGCAGAGCCGGGCGGCGCCGGGGGTGAGGGTGGCGTCGGCGCGGGTGAGGAGTGCCTCGGCAAGGCGGGCGGCGTCGCTATCCCTGCCGCAGATGAGGAGAATGGTGAGACCCTCCTCGAAGCGGTTGGCCGTGAGGGCCTCGCGGAGATCCGCGTCGGCGTCTTTAGCGTCGGGGAGGGGGAGCTGGGCACCCGTGTCGCGGGCGACGGGGCGGCCGAGGGTGAACAGGGGATCGCCGAGCAGGGTGACCTTCCAGAGGGGTGCATCGTCGCTGCGGATGCAGGCGCCGACGGCCCCGCCGCCGAGGAGGCGTCCGGTCAGGACGGGTGTGGGGATGAAGGCCTGGAGGTAGGGCTCATGGACGCTGCCGGCGTAGCAGAAGACGCCGCGTTCGAGCCAGCGGGCGGCGAGGCGGTCGCGGTTGCCGGCGTTGGAGGCGGACCAGGAGTGGACGACGTTGGCGAAGGCGGGGGTGGCGAGGAGCGGGACGTCGCCGGGCTTGCATTGGCCCGGTTCGAGGTCGAAGAAGTCGTCGTTGCCCTTGGTGTTGACGAAGATGAGGCCGGCTTCGACGGGGCGTGCGGCCCGGAGGCGCCAGTCGCGGGCGCCGGCGCGGGGCGTGTCGATGACTTCGGCCTGGAGGCCGGCGCGGGTGAGGAGTTCGCCGGCCTTGGTGGCGTCGAAGGCGTCCCAGGGGGAGGTGGTGGGGTAGCCATCAAAGAGCCAGGCGCCCCGCGGGTGGAGGAAGAGAGAGCACATGGCGACGTACGTGGCGCGCGCGGGCGAGCCGAAGACCTGGCCGGAATAGGCCCATCGTGGGCCGGCGGCCTGACCTTCGCCGAGGCGGCCGATACGGTCGGACATGGCGAAGAACTCGCCCTTGGGCTTGTCGAGGCGGTTGGGGGTGTTGAGGCAGAGGGTGATGGCGTCGAGGGTGTCGCCGAGCGTGCGCCAAGGCCAGCCTGAGGCCTCTGCGGCGTCTTCGCAGGCTCTCTCGATCTGGTCTGCTTCGGGCTGGGAGATCACGCGGTCGACGCCCTGGGCGGCCTGGATGAAGATGAGGACTTGTCCACGGCCTGCGGCGAGGGCGGCACCGGCGGTCCAGGCGGGATCGGACTCGTGGAGGAGGACCAGGCCCGGGGGCTCGTAGCCTCCGGACTTCCAGGCGGCGTGGAGGGCGGCGGCGGTGGCCTGATCCGCGGGGAGGCCCCAGGAGGAGGCGACAGCGCCTTCGATGGCGGTGCGGGATGGCTTCCAGCCCTCGGGGGCGGGGTCGCCGGGGCGGGTCCAGCGGACGACGCGTGTTGGCTGGAAGCCCCGAGCGAAGAGGCCGATCAGTTCGCGGGCGTGTGCGGAGCCGTCGTCGATGAGGACGGGGTATCGGAGGTCCGGCTTCCAGCCTGCGATGGCGGCGAGGTAGGACTCGCGGTCGCTGACGATGACGAGCGTTGGAAGGACCCGGGCTGCGCCCTGGACGGCGAGGGACCGGAGCCCGAGGCGGAGTGCTGGGGGGGGAGGGGGTTGTGGCGGCGGGGCTGGTGCGGGGGTTGTCGGCGCGGGGGGCTGGAGGGCGAGGAGCGCGGAGAGGAGGGCCAGCGCAGGGTTCATCAGCGGACTGTACCGTGCGGTTGGTTGGTAGGTTCGTGCCGGGCGTTGGAGGAAGTCGGGCGGAGAACGGGGCTGAGCGCATCTGGGGAAGGCGGCGGCAAGGTCCGCCAGGGAGACTTCGCATGCTGACGATGTCGCGCCGGGAAGTTCTGCACGCCGGATTGGCGGTGGGTTGCACGCTGGCGGTGGGGCCGCTGGCGCTGGGTCGGGCTCGGGAGCCCATGAGGCTGCTGATCCTGGGCGGGACGGGGTTTCTTGGGCCGATGCTGACGCAGGCGGCGTTGGCTCGCGGGCACAAGGTGACGCTGTTCAACCGGGGCCGGACGGAGGCGCGTCGGCGCGAGCTGCACAACCCGGTGGAGATCCCCGAGGGGGTCGAGGTTCTGACGGGCAATCGCGATCCGAACAAGACGGCGGACGACTGGAAACCGGCGGAGCAGCGCGACCCGGCGAGCCCGAAGGGGATGGCGCAGCTCGAGGGCGGGCAGTGGGACGCGGTGATCGACACGAGCGGGTACTACCCGAGGCTGGTGATGGCGAGCGCGACGCTCCTGGCGACGCGGGCGAAGCACTACCAGTTCATCTCGTCGGTGTCGGTGTACAAGGACACGAGCAAGCCCGGCGGGGACGAGACATCGCCCGTGGGGACGATCCCCGACCCGACGGTGGAGCAGATGGGTCAGCAGTTCGAGAACTACGGCCCGCTGAAGGCGCTCTGCGAGCAGGAGGTCTCGGCGGCGTTCGAGGGGCGGGCGGCGCTGGTGAGGCCCGGGTTCATCGTCGGCCCCGGCGACACGAGCGGGCGGTTTACGTACTGGCCCGTGCGGGCGTCCAAGGGCGGGGAGATGCTGGCCCCGGGCACGCCGGACGACCCGATCCAGATCGTCGACGTTCGGGACCTTGCGGAGTGGTGCGTGCTTTTGGCCGAGACGCGGACCGCGGGGACGTTTGATGCGCTGGGGCCCGTGACGCCTCTGCGGTGGGGCGCGGTGCTGGAGGAGTGCGTGAAGGTTGGAGCGGCGGGCACCAAGCTGGGGTGGGTGCCGGTGGAGTTCATCGAGAAGCAGGGGCTGGTTCCCGGGGGCGACCTGCCGATCTGGGTGCCGCCGGTGGGCGAGAGCGCCGGGTTCCACCAGCGCAAGCCGGTGCGGGCGGTGAAGGCGGGGCTGAAGTTTCGCCCGAGCGAGGAGACGGTGCGTGCGACGCTGGAGTGGTATCGCAGCCTGGACGAGAAGACGCCCATGAACAAGCTCGGGGGGCTGACGGCGGAGCGAGAGGAGGCGGTGCTGAAGGCGTGGGCTGGGAGCAAGGCACCGGCGGGAGGCTGACGAGATGGGGGGCTGAAGACCTACGCGGCGTTGGCGCGGGCGGAAGGCACCGAGTCGATGACCCGGCGGTGGACGGCGAGCTCCTTGGGCGCGACGACCTCGATGCCGCAGGTTGTGCGGGTGGTGCGAGCGGCGGAGGCGCCGAGGACGTCGCGCCAATCGGCGTCTCCGAGGGCTTCCTCGATGGCGAGGGCGAAGGCCTCTGGGGTGGGTTCGAGGCGGAGCCCGGTCTGGCCATGGATGACAAGGCCGTCGAGGTCGGGGCCTTTGGCGACGAGGACGGGTGCGCCGGTGGCCATGGCCTCAAGGAGGGCGGCGGGGTGGCCCTGGCTCTCGCTGGGGTGGAGGTAGACGGCGCAGGCGCGGAGGCGTGTGAGGACCTCGCTGGGTTCAAGATCACCCATGAAGCGGACGGGCGCGTTGAGGGAGGCGACGAGTTGTTCGAGCGGGGCGCGTTCGGGCCCGTCGCCGATGATCTCGAGCGTGGTCTTCTCGCGGAGTTCGGCGGGGAGCATGGCCATGCCCCGGACGAGCAGAGAGACCTGGCGACTTGGGATGAGCCGGGTCTCGGTGACGAGCAGGCCGGGGTTGCGTTCGGATGCGTCGGCGGAGGGGAGGTCTGTGGGCACGAATCGCGGGATCATGACGCAGCGGTCGGGGTGAAGCTGGTATCGCCAGGCAAGGTCGTGGAGCATGTCGGCGCTGGTGCCCAGGACGATGTCGGCCCTGCGGGCGAGTTCACCCTCGAGGCGGCCCGCCTCGTCTGCCTCGGGCGAGTGGGGGCCGAACCGCGAGGCGACGTCCTGGGACCAGAGGTAACTTCCCCTGGCGATGAGGCGTGCGGGCGTGCCCTGCGCTTCGAGTGCCTGGAGGATCGCGAGGCCGGTGGCGGCGTGGTGGATGCCGGAGGTGCGGACGACGGCGATCGCGTCTTGGGCGCAGGCTCGCGCGACCGCAAGGCCGGTGTCGGCGGGGGAGAGGGGGCCGGAGCTCGCGGCGCAGGGGTTGATGACGAGGGTGGCGCAGTCGAGCCCGGTGTCGGCGAGCGACGCAAGACGCTCGGGGAGCGCGGGGTCGGGGGAGACGAAGATGACACGGGAGTAGAGCGTCAGGAGCCGGCGCAGGAGGGGCCACTCCCGTGCGAGGCGCATGGAGTCCGCGCGGTCACCCGCCTGGGGGCGGTGAGGGAAGTGAAGAACGAGGGTGGCGTTGGCTGGGCGGTCCATGCGATGGGGACGGTTCCTGTGGATATCGGTCGGCATGGCAAGGGCCTGCGTTTACGGCAAGTACGAAGGCGGGCTCTGGTGGTGGCGTGCCCGTTGCCCGATAACCGGCGTGTTGGTGCCCGGCGGGGGGGAGTGCCGATAAGAGCGTCGTGAGCCATAGAGGGGACCAGTCCGGGTACGCCGTTGGCGGGGCGGCGCTGCCTCCGGAGATCGCCGCGAAGATCGTCGATCGGCGGGGACTTCTTGCGCGCCGTGCGGCGCTGCGTTCGGCGGGAAAGCGGCTGGTGCAGTGCCACGGGTGCTTTGACATCGTGCACCCCGGGCACATCCGGCATCTGAGGCAGGCGCGGGCGATGGGCGACGTGCTGCTGGTGAGCATCACGGGCGACCCGGAGATCCGCAAGGGGGCGGGGCGACCTCTGATTCCCGAGGAGCTGCGAGCCGAGAATCTGGCGGCGCTCGACTGCGTGGACCTGGTGCACATCGAAGGGGGCTCGACGGCGGAGGGCCTGCTGGAGGCGGTGAAGCCGGACGTGTACGTGAAGGGGCGCGAGTACGAGACCAACGCGGACCCGAGGTTCTTGGCGGAGCGGCGCGCGGTGGAGCGGCACGGCGGGCGGGTGGTGTTCTCATCCGGCGACGTGGTGTTCAGCAGCACGACGCTGATCTCGGCGCTGGAGCGTTCGGCGGACCCGTATCACCAGCGGATGGTGCAGTTGTGCTCGGACCCGAGGCTGAGCGGGCCGGCGTTGTATGGGGCGCTGCAGGCCTGCCGCGGAAGGCGGGTGGTGGTCGTAGGCGAGTGCATCACGGACACGTACATCGTGTGCGACCGGCCGGAGGTGGCTGGGGAGTCGCCGGTCTTGACGCTGAGGCCTTTGGAAGCGAGGCAGTACGACGGGGGTGCGGCGATCGTGGCGAAGCACGCCGCGGCGCTGGGCGCGAGGCCGGTGCTGGTGACGGCGCTGCCCGAGAGCGACGAGGGCGAGGCGTTGCGGGCGAGGCTGCGGGCCGAGGGCGTGGAGGTGCGGGCGGTGCCTGTGAGGACGCCGGTGCCGGAGAAGCAGCGGTTTCTGGTGGGGCCGCAGAAGGTGATGAAGCTGGACCTTGTGGAGCCCTACGTGCTCGACAGCGGGCAGACCGAGGCGCTGCGGAGGCTGGCGCACGAGGCGGCGGCGGAGAGCACCCCCGGGGACCCCCTGGACCTGGCGGGTGATCGGGAGGCGGGGCGGTGCGACGCGGCGATCATCACGGACTTCGGGCTGGGGCTGTTTTCACCGACGACGCTGCGGGACCTGACGCGGGACCTGAGGCCGGTGTCGCGCGTGCTGGCGGGGGACGTGTCGGGGAAGAAGTCAAGCCTGCGCGCGATGGAGGGCATGGACCTTGTGTGCCCGAGCGAGGAAGAACTGCGCAACGCGATGAGGCTGCAGAGCGAGGGCCTGCCACTCGTGGCGTGGAGGCTGCTGGAGGAGACCGGGGGGCGGGCGGCGGTGGTGACGCTGGGCGGCGACGGGCTGCTGGCGTTCGGAAGGCTGCCAGAGGGCGTGGAAGCGGAGGCGGGCGCGTGGCGCACGCGGGTCTCCAGCGAGCACGTGCCGGCGCTCACGCCCATCCCGCTGGACACGCTGGGGTGCGGGGACGCGCTGCTGGCGGCGGCGGCCCTGGCCATGTCGGGGGGGGCGGACCTGCTGGCGGCGGCGTTCCTGGGCGCGTGCGCCGCATCGGTGCAGGTGCAGAGGCTGGGGAACACGCCGGTGTCGTCGGCGGACGTGCGCATGGCCGTCGCGAGGTTGCACACCTCGCACCTGTCCTATTCACCAGCCGTGAGGGAGCAGGCACCCTCAAAGGCGATGCGAGCCTCCTGACATGATCACGTACGTCATTCCGACGCGGGACCGGCCCACGAGGCTGCGCGAGACGCTGAACGCCCTCGAGGCGCTGGGCGACCACGCGTGCTGCGGCGGGGCAGAGGTGGTGGTGGTGGACAATGCGTCGGCGGAGAGGCTCGTCCTGCCACGCGCGCTGCGCAGCGGGGTGGCGGTGAAGGGAGTGCTGCTGACCGAGAACCAGGGTGCGGCGGCGCGGAACCTCGGGGCTTCGGCGGCGGACCTGCGGTCGGACTGGATCGTGATGCTGGACGATGACTCGTTCCCGCGGGGGCTGGAGTTTGTGCCGCGTCTGGCGGCGATGGCGCCGGACGTTGGGGCGGTGTCGGCGGACATTTTTCTGGAGACGCGCGACGGGAGCGCAAGGCGGGAGGCGGGCGGGCTGCCCGAGGTGTTCGTCGGGTGCGGGGTGGCGATCCGTCGGGAGGTGCTGCGGACGCTGGGGGGGTATGACCCGTCGTTCGGGTACTACGTGGAGGAGTATGACCTGGCGGCGCGGATGCTCCTTGCGGGGTGGCGGGTGGTCTTTGACCCCGCGTTCCGCGTGACGCACGCCAAGGTGGCGGGCGGGCGCGACATGGACGTGATCCTGAGGCGGCTGGTACGGAACAACGGGTGGGTGGTGCAGCGGTATGCGCCGGAGGCGGCGCGTGGGGCGGAGTTGCGGGAGGTCTGCCGCCGGTATCGGAAGATCGCGCGGAAGGAGGGGGCGGTCGCGGGGTATGGGGCGGGGCTGGCGGAGCTGCGGGAGACGATTCGGGCGCAGGCGCGTCGCGAGATGCCGCCGGAGGTGTGGGATCGGTTTACAGGGCTGGCGTGGGCGAGGCGGACGCTGCTGCGGGCCTATGCGCGTGCACCCTTTTCGACAGCGGAGGTTGTGGACGAGGGGAAGAACGCGTGGGCGGTGAAGCGTGCGCTGTGGGAGATGGGCGTGAGGCTGACGGGATATGGCGAGGACGCGGAGGTCCGCGTGATCGGGACGCTGTCTCCGGGGCCCATGCTGGACGCGCTGGGGGCGCGGACGCGGGCGAGCTATCCGGGGGGCCCCAGGCTGCTGGTGCCCTGGGACGGGCCGCTGACGGAGGTGCTGGGTGAGCCCCGGCCTTCGAAGGTGGCGGGCGTGGTGACGGGCCGGGCGGCGTGAGGCGGAGCGGTTGAGTTGGGTGGTGGCGGGCCGCCGGGCTCTACACTCCGGGGCACTCCGGAGCACCGACCATGGCGACGCCGAACTTCTATTCGAGGACCGAGACGCTGCTGGCGCAACTGGCCCGCGACGGGCTGTACAAGCACCTGCAGATGCTGGAGGGGCCGATGGACGCGACGGTGCGTCTGCGCGGCGCGGATGGCCGGGTGCGAGAGGTCGTGTGCTTCTGCTCGAACAACTACGCGGGGCTGGCGAACCACCCGGAGGTGGTGGAGGCGGGGCTGAAGGGGCTCCGGGACTTCGGCGCCGGGACCGCGAGCGTGCGGTTCATCTGCGGCACGTTCTCGCCCCACGAGACGCTGGAGAGGGCCATCGCGCGCTACATGGGCACGGAGGCGGCGTACTCGTTCGTCTCGTGCTGGAACGCGAACGAGGCGGTCTTTGCGACGCTGTGCGAGCCCGGGGACATGGTGATATCGGATGAGCTCAACCACGCGTCGATCATCGACGCGGTGCGGCTGGCGACGGTCATCAAGAAGGGCCTGCACAAGTCCATCTACAGGAACAACAGGCTGACGGGGGAGGACTCTCTGGAGCAGAGGCTCGCGGAGGCGGCGGCGAGCAAGGACGTGACGGGGCAGATCTGGGTCGTGACCGACGGCGTGTTCAGCATGGAGGGCTCCATCGGTGATCTGAAGACGATGCGGGCGCTGTGCGACAGGTACGGGGCGCTGCTGGTGGTGGACGACTCTCACGGGCACGGCGTGATGGGCAAGACGGGGCGCGGGACGCACGAGCACTTCGGGATGATCGACACGCTCGACGCCGGCCCGACGCGGGCGGGGCGGGTGGACCTGTTCACCGGGACGCTGGGCAAGGCGCTGGGCGGGGCTGCGGGCGGTTTCGTGGCGGGGCGGAAGGAGGCGGTGGAGCTGATCGTGCAGCGCGGGCGGCCCACGCTCTTCAGCAACGCCCTGCCCGTGAGCGTGGCGTGCGGGGCGACAAAGGCGATCGAGGTATTGCTCAACGAGCCGGAGCGCGTGCAGCGGCTGCGGGACAACGTGGCGTACGCGCGCGAGAGGCTGAGGGACGCGGGGTTTGACGTGCTGCCCAGCCCGACGGCGATCTGCCCGATCATCGTGCACGACACGGCAAAGGCGATCGCGATGAGCAGGCGGCTGCTGGAACTGGGCGTGTTCGTGATCGGCTTTGGCTATCCGGTGGTGCCCGAGGGGCACGCCAGGCTGCGGTGCCAGGTCTCCGCGGCGCACACGCGCCAGCACGTGGACGCTCTCGTGGACGCGCTCGGGCGGTTGTGATGGTGCCCGTCGCGGTCAGGGGCGGCTGCTGAGGTGGCGGCTCCAGATGTCGACCCAGCGCTCGCGCTTGCGCGCGTTCCACTGGTCGATCTCCTGCTGCTGCGCGTCGGCGCGAGCAGGCCCGGAGGCGCACCCCGGCTGGAGGGCGGCGAGGAGCAGCAGTGAGAGGAGCGCAGCGAGCGCCCGAGGCTTGGACAAGGCTACCTCCGGGGGTTGCGGGGCGTGCCCGCGCGGATGCTCGCGGGCGGGCGGGGTGGGAAGGGCGAGCGGGCCCGATCGGGATCCGCGGGAGACGCGTCTGGCTCGGGCTCCGGGGCGGCCGGGGACTCCGCGTGCGGCTGGGAGGCGGGCTCTGGAGCCGGGGCGGCGTCCTCGGCGATGAGTTTCGCAAAGATCATGCGGCCGGCGGCGGTCTGCAGACTGGACTGCACGGTGAGGGTGATGGTCTCGCCGATGCGGGGCTGGCCGTCTTCCGCGACGACCATGGTGCCGTCGGGCAGATACCCCACGGCCTGGCCGGCCTGTTCGCCCTGGCGGAGGAGGCGGACGGTGACGGACTCTCCCGCGACCAGGGAGAGTTTCATGGCGTTGGCGAGCTCGTTGAGGTTGAGGACCTGAACGCTCTGGATGGAGGCGACGCGGGCGAGCCCGCTGTCGGTGGTCATGATGAGCGCACCCATGGAGCGGGCGAGCTCGACGAGGGCGGCGTCGACGGCTTTTTGCTGGACGGGTGAATCGTCGATGGTGACGTCCAGGCGTGGGGCGCGCTGCAGCCGGGCGATGAGGTCCAGGCCCCTGCGGCCCTTGTTGCGGGTGAGGGGGTCCGGGCTGTCGGCGAGGAGTTGGAGCTCGCCGATGACGCTGCGGTGGATGACAAGGGAGGACTGGAGGAAGCCGGTGGCGGCGATGTCGGCGATGCGGCCGTCGATCAGGACGGAGGTATCCACGAGGATGGCGCGGACCCCCCGGAGTTGCTTGGCGAACTCGACGTAGGGGATGACGAGCCGGAAGTCGTCCTGTGTCTGGAGGACGGTGGTGACGCCGAGGTAGCAGAGGGTGATGCCCAGGAGGATTTTCATGGCGCTGACGACGGGCTCGAGGGCCTTGACGGCGCGCTCTTCCATCCAGGTTTTGAGGAGGAGCTCGATGATGAAGCCCAGGGCGAGGGTGGCGAGCATGCCGATCATGACGCCGACGACGACGCCGGTGAGGGTGGCGATCTTCTTCCGCGGGGTGAGGAGGTCTACGCCGAGGGCGAAACCGAAGAGCGCGAGGGAGAAGCACAGCGGGATCCACCACTGCTCGGCGAGCATGCGCGAGAGGTCGTCCTGCGCGGGGCGGAGGATGCTGAGGAGGGTGAAGGTGACGGTGAGGACCAGGAACGCGGCGCGGACGAGGCGGATGATGTTGACCCGCTGTCGGGCGGCGGCCTCGATGGGGTGGAGGTCGGCGTTGGGGATGGGCTTGCTCACGGTCAGGAGAGTGTACGGGCTGGGGTGGTCCGGGGCTGCGGGCTCCCTATTCTTTCGGCGTCTTCCGTCCCCCCGGTCGACGGCCGGGCCCGGTGCAAGGGCATCGCCGTGAACCTGGTCAGGGCTTGACCGCAGCAGCCATAAGCGGATGGTGTTCGGTGCTGCCGGTGTCCTGGCCGTCGACCGCGGGGATGGGAGGCTCAGGCCCGCGGCGGCGGGTCGAGGACCGCGCGGCGTTGATCCCAGAGCCTGTCGAAGCGTTCGGCGAGGGACGGGCCGGCACCAAGGCGCTCGCCGCAGGCGATGAGCAGGTCGACCAGCCCTTCAAAGTCAGAGAGGCCGATGGACTCGCGGGCGGCGCGGGGCGGCGTGGTGTTGGTGCCTGCCTGTACCGCGTCGAGGTCGCCCATGTTGTGGTAGTTCCCCAGGGGCAGGCAGACGCAGGTGGCCTCGAACCCGGCCTGGCAGAAGACGGAGGCCTCGCACGCGCCGCCGGCCATGAGTTTGCGCTGCCACTTCCAGCCCGGGTTGGAGGCGGCGTGCTCTTCGGCGCGCCGGGCGATGGCGGCGGTGAGCCCGGGCGAGAAGATGCTCAGGCGATCTCCGACGCGGACGATGGGGCCGGCGCCGATGGGTGAGTCCGCGAAGGCTCGGCTGTTCTCCAGCGCGATGAGGCGCGCGCCGCGGGGGATGGTCGCGTGACGGCAGGCGCCGATAGCGCCCACGAAGCCGATTTCTTCCGCGCGGGTCAGGAGCAGACGCACGCACTCGGTGGGGGGAGCGCGGAGCAGCATGTCGAAGGCGGCGAGAGCGGCGGCGAGAGCGGCGAGGTCGTCGCAGGCGAGCGTGTGGACGCGGCCATCGATGACTTCGGCCGGGGGCACGTCCCAGACGGCGATGTCACCCGGGGTGGCGGTGTGGGGCGACTCGGTGGTCGCGGCGTAGATGGGGAAGAGCTCGGCGGGGGAGGCCTGGGGCTTGCGCCCCATGAGGCGGGCGCGGAGGGGCCCGGCGGCGGAGTGGAGGATGATGGGGGCGTCGGTGAAGTAGGCGTCCATGACGCCGCCGCGAAACGAGAGTTCGAGGGAGTCTGGGCCGGTGACACGTTCGACGGCGAAGGCGGGGTGATCGAGGTGGGCGGTGAGGTAGAGCGGGGAGTTGGAGGGCGGCTCGTCGGTGCGGCGGAGGGTGAGGTTGCCGCAGGCATCGGGGGTGATGGTGACGAGGGGGCGCTCGGCGGCCCAATGTGTGATCCAGTCGATGGCGCGGTGCTCGAGGCCGGCGGCGGTGGGGGTCTGGGTGAGGTGGAGGAGCCACCGGAGGTGGAGGGCGCGGTCGTCTGCGCTTGGGCGGAGAGCGTCGGGCATCGAGGGATCGTACGGTGCGGGGATGGACGCGACGGGCGGACATGGCGTGAGGCTGGCGCCGGGCGTGGAAGTGCCCGAGTCGGCGCTGCGGTTCGCGTTCACGACCTCTGGCGGGCCGGGCGGCCAGAACGTGAACAAGGTCGCGACGCGGAGCGTGATGCGGGTGACGCTGTCGGACCTGCCCCTGCGGGACTGGCAACTGGCGAGGCTGCGCGAGCTGGCGTCGCACCTGGTGACTGCGGAGGGCGAGCTGATCATCAGCAGTGGGGTGCACAGGTCGCAAAGCCGCAACAAGGACGAATGCGTGGAGAGGCTGGGGGAGCTGGTTCGGGCGGCGGTGGTGAGGCCGAAGGTGAGGCGGGCGACCAAGCCGACGCGTGGCTCGAAGGAGCGGCGGCTGAGCGAGAAGAAGAGGCGTGGCGACATGAAGCGGGGCCGGCGGGGCGAGGAATAGCGCCCGCGACCCGAAGTGTGGAGGATCGCGCATGATGCAGGTGTTGTGGGCGACGGCGGTGGTGGTGGGGCAGGCGGGTGCCGAGCCTGACCTGCGGACCACGGCGGAGCGGACCGACTATCGCGAGACTTCCACGCACGCGGACATCGTGCGTGTGCTGGACGGGATCGCGGCGGGCTCCGGGGTTGCGACGCGCGTGAGCCTGGGGACGACGACGAACGGGAAGGACCTCGCGGCGATCGTGCTCGCCGACCCGCCGGTGGCCACCGCCACCCAGGCTAGGGCGCAGGCCGATGCGACCGGCAAGGTGATTGTGGTGGCGATCGGGAACATCCACGCGGGCGAGGTGGAGGGCAAGGAAGCGCTGACGATGCTGGCGCGTGATCTCGCTGCGGGCGGGGCGGGGAGCGCGATCCTGAAGGGCGCGATCGTGGTGATACTGCCCATCTATAACGCGGACGGGAACGAGCCCATGAGCCCGACGAACCGCGCGCACCAGAACGGGCCGGCGGCGGTGGGGGTTCGGGCGAATGCGCGCGGGCGGGACCTGAACCGGGACTTCATCAAGATCGAGGAAGCAGAGACGCGGGCGCTGGTCGGGTGCTTCAACGAGTGGGACCCGCACGTGTTCATCGATTGCCACACGACGGACGGGAGTTACCACAGGTACGGCATCACGTACGCGGGGCCGAAGTGCCCGGCGGGAGATCAGTCGCTGGTGGCGTACTCGCGGGACACGTTCTTGCCCGCGCTGTCTCTGGCGGTGGAGGCGAGCACCGGCAAGCCGACGTTCTGGTACGGGAGCTTCGAGGGGGAGTTTGACGCGGGGCCCCGCGGGCACAGCCGCTGGGAGACGTTTCCCGCGGACGCGCGGTACGGGACGACGTACGCGGGGCTGCGCGGGAGGCTGAGCATCCTCAGCGAGGCGTACGTCTATGACCCGTTCGTGGAGCGGGTGGAGAACACGCGGAACTTCGTGCGGGTGGCGCTGGAACTGGCGGCGGAGAACCGGGCGACGCTGCGCGCGCTCTCGGCGGGCGCGGACCGCCGCGCGATCGAGGCCGGCAACACGCTGGGCGAGCCCGATGACCTGGTGGCCATCCGCTGGAAGGTTGTGCCTGCGGCAAGGCCCGTGCGCGTGCTTGGGTACGAGGAAGAGGTGGTGGAAGGCAAGAGCATCCGGACGGACAGGCCAAGGGAGTATGAGTGCGAGCTGTGGGACACCTACGTGCCGGAGCTCTCGGTGGTGAGGCCCTGGGGGTATGCGCTGCCCGACACGACCGAGACACGCGCGGCGGTGGAGGCGATCCGGCGGCACGGCCTGCGGGCGCGGACGATCGGGGCGGCGCGGGAAGCGGAGGTGGAGACGTATGAGATGGTGAGCGCGACGTCGGCCAGCCGCGAGTTTGAAGGCCACGTGCTGGTGACGAGCGAGGTGAAGGTGTCTCGCGGGAAGCGGGAGGTGCCCTCGGGGTGGCTGGTGGTGCCCACGGGGCAGGCGCTGGGCAATCTGGCGGTGTACATGCTCGAGCCCCAGTGCAACGACGGGCTGGCGGCGTGGAACGCCTTTGACCCGTGGATGCAGGCTGGGAAGGAGTTTCCGGTGTGGCGGCTGATGAGCCCTGTAGAGGCGGAGTGAGGGCTATTCGCGGCGACCGGCCATGTAGTTGGGGCTTTCCTTGGTGATGGTGATGTCGTGGGGGTGGTTCTCGACGACGGTCGCGCCGGAGACGCGGCAGAATCGCGCGTGGGAGCGGAGGTCGTCGATGGTGCGGCAGCCGGTGTAGCCCATGGCGCTGCGGAGCCCGCCCACGAGCTGGTAGGAGAAGTCGGCGAGGGAGCCCCGGTAGGGGACCAGGCCCTCGACGCCCTCTGGGACGAACTTGTGGGTGGGCTTGCCGTCGGCGCCGATCTTCTCGGCCTGGCGGTAGCGGTCTGCGGAGCCGGCGTTCATGGCGCCCTCGGATCCCATGCCTCGGTAGGACTTGTAGCGTCGGCCCTGGGTGATGACGACTTCACCCGGGGACTCATCCAGGCCCGCGAAGAGGGAGCCCATCATGACAGCGTGGGCGCCGGCGGCGAGGGCCTTGGGGATGTCGCCGGAGTGGCGGACCCCGCCGTCGGCGATGATGGGGACCTCGCTGCGGATGGAGGCGAGGGCGCGGGCGACGTTCATGATGGCGGTGACCTGCGGGACACCGACGCCGGTGACGACGCGGGTGGTGCAGATGGAGCCCGGGCCGATGCCGACCTTGACGGCGTCGGCGCCGGCCTCGGCGAGGTCGATGGCGGCTTCGCCGGTGGCGATGTTGCCGGCGACGATCTGGACGCCGGAGCGGGCGACGAGGGGGAGCTCGCGGATGGCGCGGACCGTCTGGAGGACGTTCTCGCTGTGGCCGTGGGCGGTGTCGACGACCAGCACGTCAACATCCGCGGCGAGGAGGGCCTCGACGCGGTCCATCTGGCGCGGGCCGACGGCGGCCCCGCAGCGGAGGCGACCACGGGAGTCGCGGCAGGCGCGTGGGAACTGGCTGAGGCGGTCGATGTCCTTCATGGTGATGAGGCCGACGAGGCGGCCCTGGTCGTCGACGATGACGAGCTTCTCGACCTTGTTGGCGTTGAGGACCTTCTCGGCCTGCTCGAGGGTGGTGCCGACGGGGCCGGTGACGAGGCTCTTTCCCCGCGCCGGGCCGGACATGACGTCGGCGACGCGGGTGGCGAGGTCCTCGACGAACTTGAGGTCGCGGCGCGTGATGATGCCCAGGACCTTGCCCTTGCCACGGAGGTTGTTGGCGCCGTCCTCGGTGACGGGGAAGCCGGAGACGTGGTGGGTGCGCATGAGTTCCTTGGCGCGGGCGACGGAGTCGTCGGGGCCGAGGGTGATGGGGTCGATGATGACGCCGTTGGCGGAGCGTTTGACCTTGGCGACCTCCCTGGCCTGGGCCTCGACGGAGAGGTTCTTGTGGATGAAGCCGATGCCGCCCTCCTGGGCGAGGGCGATGGCGAGTGCGGACTCGGTGACGGTGTCCATAGGGGCGGAGAGGAGGGGGATGTTGAGGCCGATGGTTCGGGTGAGGCGCGTGGAGGTGTCGGCGTCCGCGGGCATGATGGCGGACCGGCGCGGGACGAGCAGCACGTCATCGAAGGTGATGCCGTCGAAGATGATTTTGTCATCGCCGTGGCCGGAGGACTGTGGGAAATGAGGGGAGAGAGGCGAGTTGGGAAGCGTGATGGCTGCCATGGGATAGGGTAGGAAGGCACGGGGGAGGCGGCGCGGCGGGGTGTAGACTGTGGCATGACATTGTTCGATATTGAGCCCGCGGGGCAGGCGGGGGAGCGAGAGTGGCTGCTCGCCAACGGTCTGGGCGGGTTTGCGATGGGCACGGCGTTGGGAGTGCCCGCAAGGCGGTATCACGCGATGCTGATCGGCGCGACCACGCCCCCGGTGGGACGGGTCGTCGGGCTGGCGGGGGTTGCGGACCTGCTGGACGCGGAGGTGCAGACGCACAGAGGGCCCGCGCGGGAGAGGCGGGCGCTGAGCTCGTTCGCGTTCAAGGACTGGGCGGGCACCTTCGCGCCGGCGCCCGTGCGGTGCTGGGGCGGTGTGGGCGAGGTGTCGTGGGAGTTTCGCCCGTGGGGGGGGGCAAGGCCCGGGCGCGTGGTGCGGACGCTTCGGCTGGCGGACAAGCGAAACGCGGCGGAGGTGTGCTATGAGGTGGAGACGCCCGGCCCGGCGTGGCTGGAGCTGTCGCCCCTGGTCGCGCTGCGGAACTTTCATGGGCTGATGGAGGGACGCCGGGAGGACGGGGAGTTTCGCGTGGAGGCGGAGGGCCCGGACGGGCTGGTGGTGCGCCGGGGCGGGTGGGTGGTGCACGTGCGCGTGCCGGGCGGGGCGGTGACGCTCCGGCGCGACTGGTGGTGGAACTTCGAGTATCGGCGTGACCGCGAGCGCGGGCAGGACTTCACGGAAGACCTGCTGTGCCCGGGCATGTTCACGGTGCCGGCGTCGGGGGGCGTGACGCTGCTGGCGTGGATGGATGAGGAGCCCGGGCTGCGGCGTGTGGACCTGGGGGAGGTGAGGGCGCGGGTGGCAGACACCGCGAGGTCGCTGGGCGGCGAGCCCGGGGTAGCGACGCGGCTGGCGGCGGCGGCGGACGCGTTCGTCGTGACACGCAGGTTGCGTGACGAGCGCGGGGTGACGAGCATCATCGCGGGCTATCCGTGGTTCAGCGACTGGGGCCGGGACACGATGATCGCCCTGCCCGGGCTGCTGCTGGCCACCGGGCGACACGCGGAGGCGAAGTCGGCGCTGGTTGCCTTCGCGGGCATGCAGAGGCGGGGGCTGGTGCCCAACTGCTTTGAGGACGCGGGCGGCGAGGCCCAGTACAACACGGTGGACGGCTCGCTCTGGTTCGTGCACGCGTGCCTGGAGTATGTGGAGGCGTCGAGGGACAGCGCGGGGTTCGAGCGGGACCTGCTCCCGGCGTGCCTGGGTGTCGTGCGGGCCTATCGCGAGGGGACGGACTTTGACATCCGCATGGACGAGGCCGACGGGCTGATCGCGGCGGGCACGGGGGCCACGCAGCTCACGTGGATGGACGCAGCGCGGGACGGCGTGGTGTTCACGCCCCGCGCGGGCAAGCCTGTGGAGATCGCGGCGCTGTGGTGCTCGGTGCTCGGGAGGCTGGCGGCGGCGCCCGCGGGGGCGGGGCTGCGGGAACTCGCGGCGAGAGCGGGCGCGTCCATGCGCGCGCGGTTCTGGAACCAGTCGCGCGGGTGCCTGTTTGACCGGCTGGAGCCGGACGGGTCCGGGGGCTGGCGCGGCGTGGACGAACTGCGGCCCAACCAGGTCTTTGCGGTGAGTCTTCCCGGGTCGCCACTCTCGGCCCCGCAGCAGCGGGGCATCGTGGACATCGTGCGGGCGTGGCTGCTCACGCCGGTGGGGCTGCGGAGCCTGGACGCGGGCGAGGCGGCGTATGCGGGGCGGTACGAGGGGCCGCTCTTCCAGCGGGACCGGGCGTATCACAACGGAACGGTGTGGCCTTATCTGATCGGGGCGTACGCGGAGGCGGTGCTGCGCGTGGGGAACTTCGGAGCGGATGCGAGGCGGGAGGCGTTGGGTGCGATCTCGCCCCTGATCGCGGCGCTGGGGGGGGAGTACGAGGGCCGCGGGCCGGCGGCGTCGATCTGCGAGGTGTACGACGGCGACGAGCCGAGGCGGTGCGAGGGCTGCCCGATGCAGGCGTGGAGCGTGGCGGAGGTGATGCGGGTGTGGGCGCTCGCGGGGCGGCGCGCATGATCGTCGACGTTGCGGCCAGACTGCCCGAGACCTTGGAGGAGTTGCTGGGCCCGGGGCTGGCGGGGAGGCTGGACGCGCTGGACGTGGTCAGCCGAAAGGTCATGGCGGGGAAGATGCCCGGTGAGCGGCGGAGCAAGCGTCGCGGGCGGAGCGTGGAGTTTGATGACTTCCGCGAGTACGTGCCCGGGGATGATCCGCGGCACATCGACTGGAACGCGTGCGCGAGGCTGGACAGGCTGATCGTGAAGCTCTTTCGGGAGGAAGAGGACCTGTCGCTGCGGCTGCTCGTGGACGCATCGGCATCGATGCAGACGGGGAGCCCATCGAAGCTGGCGTTCACGCTGAGGCTGGCGATGGCGTTGGCGTATGTGGGGCTCGTGAAGCAGAACAGGGTGAGCGTGGCGGTGTTCGGGCGCGAGCGATGGCCCGGGGGCGTGCGGGCGCTCGCGCCGCTGCGAGGACGGGCCTCGGCGCAGCGGGTGGGAGCGTTCCTGCTGTCGGTGGCGGCGGACATCCGCGCGAGCGGCCCGGGGCCCGCGGGGGTGCCCTCGGAAGCGCTGCGGACGATCCTGCGGGGAAGAGCCGAGCGGGGCGTGAGTCTGCTGGCGAGCGACTTTCACTGGGACGAGGGCGCGGGGCCGGCGATGGCGTATCTCGGGGCGGGGGTGGGGCTGGGTGGTGCGGATGCGTACGCGCTGCGGGTCCTGTCGCCCTCGGAACTCGACCCGGCGGCTGAGCCCGGGCTGTCGGGCGATCTGCGGCTGACGGACGCGGAATCGGCGCGTGCGGCCGAGGTGACCGTGACGCCGGCGAGCATCGCGGCGTATCGAGCGGCCCTGGAGGCGGACACCAGGAGACTGCGCGAGACCGGCGGCGCCAGGGGCGTGGCGCTCTTTCAGGTGAGGTCCGATGCCCCGGTGGATGAGATCGTGCTGGGCACGCTGCGGCGCGGGGGGATGCTCGGCTAGCGGTCGGAGGCGGCGTCGAGCCAGCGAAGGACCCGGGCGGCGCGGGCGGATTCGCTGTTCCAGATCGTGAGGGGCGGGAGCGAGGGGCCGTGAGAGACCGTGGGCGCGGTGTCGCGCGGGGGCTCCTTGCCGACGGCGGAGTAGTCGGGCCTGACGCGGGAGAGCGCGTCGGGGTCGGGGCCGGGCGTGGGCTGAAAGCCGCCCTCGATGCGGAAGACTGTTCCCGCGGGGATGGCGGCGAGGGTGGCGAGGGTCTCGCCGTCCTTCTCGATGCTCCAGTACTCGGAGCGTTCGAAGTACGCGGTCATGGCGCCGGCGCGGCGGGCGAAGCGTGGCTGGCCCACGACCAGGGGAGAGGATGAGTCCACGCGGTAGACACGCTCGAAGGCGCCGTCTTGTCGCAGGTCCAGGGGGACCATGAGCGCATCGATGCGGAGCGGCGAGGCGTCGACCGACCCCGCGTTGATGGGGACGAGGTCCACGGGCTGGGCTGCCGGGAGGGCCGGGCCGGGGAGAAGGGCAAGCAGGAGGGCCAGAGGGCTCACGGACAACTCTATCGGCCGTTCCGGGCGGGCGGGTGGAACGTCCGTACAGTCGGTGCATGGGCGAAGTGGACCTGCTGGAGCGTGCCCCCGTGTGGCGTGACTACCCCGCGATTCTGAGGCGGCACGGGCTGGACGTAGAGCGACCCATCGCGCTGGAGAGCGTGGAGGCGGCGAAGCGGCGTGCCGTGGAGATTCTCTGGGAGGCGCTGCGCGAGACGGGCGTGTCGTGGATCGGGTTCTACGACAAGGTGCCGGGTGCGCAGGAGATGGTGCTGGTCTGCCGAGAACCCAAGCCGGCGTGCTCGCCGATCGGGCTGCAGGGGATGTGCGGGCGGTGCTGGCAGGAGCGAGCGCCGGTCGTGGTGAAGGACGTTCGGACGCTGGGCGAGGGGTATATCGCGTGTGATCCCAAGGACCTGTCGGAGGTGGTGGTGCCCTTGCTGAGTTCGGTGGGGGAGTGTGACAGTGTGCTGGACGTGGACAGCTACGAGGTGGGGGCGTTTGACACGCACGACGCGCAGGGCTTGACGAAGGTGCTGGTGGCGCTGGGGCTGACGACACCCGGGGCGCTGGGGCTGAAGGCCCTGCTGCTGTGAGCGTGGTCAGAAGGGGGCGGGGCTTTCGAGTCGCACGGGGTTGCCGGTGGCGGGGTCGGTGAACTGCAGGACGCCGGCGTGGAGCATGAGGCGTGGCGCGGGGGTGGCGTCGCCGTAGAGAGGATCACCGAGGATCGGGCACCCGAGCCCGCCGGGCCGGCCACAGGGGAGCGTGCGCGGGAGCGCGGCGTGCACGCGGAGCTGGTGGCTGCGGCCCGTGAAGGGCTGGAACCAGACGCGGGTGGTGGTGGTGCCGCGATCGAGGACCCGGAAGCGCGTGTGGGCGTCCCTGCCCTGCTCGAAGTCGGCGATCTGGTAGGGGCGGCGGTCGACATCGAGGCGGATGGGCACGCGGATGTCGCCCGTGTCCGGGGCGACGAGCCCGGAAAGAAGGGCGGTGTACTCCTTGTGCACGCGGCGCTCTTCGAACTGGAGGGAGAGGTCGCGCTGGGCGGCGGCGTCGAGCGCGACCAGGAGGAGCCCGGAGGTGTCCATGTCGAGCCGGTGCACCATGAGCGTGCCGGTGGCGGCGGGGAACTCGCGCCGGACGCGGGCGACGACGCAGTCGGCCTTGTCGGGCCCTTTACCCGGAACGCTGAGGAGGCCGGAGGGCTTGTCGATGACGGCCCAGAGCGGTGTGGACCTGACGATGCGGAGCTGCACGAGCGAAGATAGGCGTGGGCGGGGCTCAGTCGAGGCGGCGCGGGTTGACGGTGGAAACCAGGCGGATGGTGGGGGCCTCAAGGTCGGCGTGGAATGCGGCGTCCTGGTAGTCGTTGGCGCGGACGGTGATGTCGACGGTGGCACGGCGGAGGCGTGGGCCCACGTCGTACTCCAGCGTGAAGCGGAGATCGGCGACGCCGGTGAGCATGGGGCGCTCGATGGGGGTCTGCTCGACGTCGTTCACGAAGTCGGTCTGGACGTACCACAGCTCGAAGGGCCCGCGTTCGGCGGTGGTGGGGTCGCGGCGCTCGATCCGCACCACCTGGCGGTTGCCCGCGCCGTCGTCACGGGTCATGAACTCGATGGAGGTGCTGGTGACGGGGTTGGTGGTGGTGTCGTAGACGTCGTCTGGGTAGGGGCCGAACTCGGTGCCGGTACGGATCATGGTCATCATGCGCTGCATGACGAGTCGGGAGACGACGTTGGTGCTGGCGCCATCGGTGGTGACCTTATAGCTGCGGTAGGAGGTGTCGAGTGCGGTGAGGGTGGCGGTGAGGAGGGTGGCGGTGATGGTGAGGGCGATCAGCATCTCTGCGATGCTGAAGCCCCGCGTGCGGGGCGTGTTCATCGGTAACCCTCCTTGTAGGTGCCGGCGACGGGTGTAATCTGCATGGGGAGCATGATGCCGTCGGGGAGTTTCATGTTGGGGTCGAATCGAAGGCGGATGCGGCCATAGCCATAGAAGGGGACGGCGGTTGAACCGTTGGGCTGTGCCTGGTCGGCGTTGACATCGGCCATGCCGTCGCCGTTGGTGTCCCAGCCGACGATGCGCTGGCCGTTGACGACCGGGAGGGTGGCGGGGTCGACGGACTCGGCGTCGCCATCCGCGGAGCCGAAGTAGCCGAGGGTGGTGTTGAAGTCGGCGGGGTTTCCGACGGCGGCGCCGGTGACGTCGATGAGGGGGGCCTGGCCGTAGGTGGGTGTGAAGGTGAGGAGGAGTGCGCCGTCGATCTCGACGTTTCCCCTGGCGTCAAGGACGCCGGCGATGATGGCACCCTTGAGGTCGAGGTTCTGGGCGGGCGGGCTGTTGAAGGACCCGAGGTCGACGGAGTAGTTTGGGAGCATCATGGAGGTCTTGGCGATCTCGCGGACGTCGGGGGGATCGGGGTTGTAGTTTGAACTGTCGGGGTAGGTGGGGTGCTTCTGGGCGAACTTGGTGGCGCCGGTGAACTGGATCTTGTTGCGGGATTGGGTGTAGCCGGAGGGCGCGTCGCTGATGATGCTGCCGACGAAGAGGCAGTCGTGGAAGCGGAGGTTGTTGGAACGGGAGCGGGTGTCGGTGATGCGCTTGCCGCCGATGACGAGCGGTTCGGGGAGGAGGTTGTACCCGGGGCGCGTGGTCTGTGTGCTGTCGAGGTCCGCCTTGTCGAGCGGGGTGGTGGCCATGAGGATGGCCTGGTTGGGCGGGACAGCGCTGGAGGGGAGCATGGTGGGGTAGTTGGACCCGCCGTAGATGGAGCGGGGGATGGCGAGAGCGGGCGTGGCGGGGCTGCCCGAGAGGGTCATCTTGCCGTACTCACCCCAGAGGCGGTGGGTGTTGCCGGTGTCGGTTCGGACCCAGGTGACGCCGATGAAGGTGCAGCCGACGAACAGGCCGTTGTTTCCCGTGGGGATTTGGACGTCGCGGAAGGTCATGTTGTAGTAGACGGGGCGGAAGTAGACGTCGGAGTAGGAGGGCGAGTTGTAGGGCATTTTCTCCCAGTAGGCGGTGGAGGCGTTGGCCGGGAGGCTGGTGGCGTCGGCGATGGCGTCGAGGCGGCGAAACCAAGGCGCGCTCTGGTTGGCGGGGCGAGGGGCGGCATAGGTTGCGAGCTGGGATTCGGAGACGCCGAGCTGCTGTGCGACCTGGGAGGAGAAGGAGGCGCCGTTGACCGCGTTCTGGAGTGCGGTCTGCTGGTTTGTGAAGATGCTGACGTCGACGGCCGGGAGGTCGGTGTTGCCCACGCCGAAGGCGGTGGGCGCGGTGCCCGGTGCGGGCGCGATGGGCCCGCGGAGCTTGGGGTTGAGGTCGCCCCGGTTGGATTCCCAGTCCGAGGCGGAGACCCTGAACTTGAGCCCGCCGGAGACCTTGGCGTACTGGTCCTTGCGGTCGATGACGCCGTCGCGGTATCCGAGGACCTGGTCACGGGCGAGGCCGTTGGCGGGATCGAGGTCGGCGAAGATCTCGCCGGAATCCCACTTGCCGTTGAGGTTGGCGTCGAGAAAGCCGTAGACCCCGTTGCGGTTTCGGTCGGGGTTGTTGGAATCGATGAGGAGTGCGAGGTCCTCGTCGATGGCGACGCCCCCGGAGGCGACGAACTCTGCGGAGAGGTTGGCGTTGGGGGTACCGGCGCGGAGGGCGTCGGAGAGGGCGACTTTGCCGTCGTGATTGGTGTCGAAGCGGTTGATGAAGATATCGAGCTCGTCGACGTAGCCGTCGCCGGTGACATCGGAGAAGAGGTCGTCGACCTGGCCGTCGCCGTCGACGTCCTGGGCGTCGGGGACGGCGTCTCCCTCGACGGAGTGCCCTGCGCGGAGGCGGTTGTCGCCGTCGACGTCGCTGGAGTTGAGTGCGGAGAAGAAGGTGGTGAGCGCGGCGGAGAGGAGAGCGTCCTTTCCCATGAAGTCTGAGCGGAGGAGGAGGGGGTCGCCGTTGTTGAAGGAGACGGCGTCGAAGCGAGCGCCGATGTCACCGGAGACCATGACGTTGGAGCCGATCATGATCCTGCTGGAGGAGACGATGGCGTTCTTGACGGACTTGGAGAGTCGGACATCCTGGGAGATGGTGCGGGTGATGGGTGTGCCGCCCCGGGAGTAGCCGAAGTCGTAGCCCGTGGCGATGATGCGGATGTCGGTGCCGTTGGCGAGCGGGGCGTAGGTGACCTGGTACGCGAGGGGCGGGTCGTTCTCGCCGCTGGCGCGGGGCTCTAGTGCGACACCCGGCGTGAAGACCCAGTTGGTGTCTGCGAACTCAACGGCGCTGCCCGCGGGGGCGTTGCCAACGGTCGGGGTGCTGATGCCGAGGCTGGAGACGATGTCCTGGTCGAGGCTGTGGGACTGCGCGACGGCGGAGGCGAGGCCGGCGGGTGTGGAGAGGTCGAGGCGTCCGGTCTTGGGGGGCAGGACCTGGACGGTGCCAAGCGCGCCGGTGTTGCCGGTCCAGAAGTTCCAGCCGAAGGTGCCGTCGACATCGCTGCCGGAGATGAGGAATCGGGCGGCGGCCTCGGCGATGCGCGCCTTGCCGACCGAGAGGCCGGTCTCGGCAGCGGACTGGGCGCGATTGACGTGGAGGTGTGTGGCGGCGGTGGTGACGTTGCCCTTGCTGGCGATGGCCATGGCGGCGGCGAGCGAGCCGAAGAGCACGATGAACATCATCGCGAGCACGGCGGCGACGCCCCGGCGCGAGCGGAGCATGCGCCGAGCGTACCCGCGGGCGATGGTGAGAGCGGACAGGTCGGGGGTGGTCATGGACGGGCTCCACTCACGCGGGCGGATGACGGGGCGGGTTACTGGGCGGGAACGATCCAGGTGAGACGGGTGACTTCGTCCCACTGGGTCGAGTTGGATTCCTGGTGTTCGACGACGACGGTGATGCGGAGTGGGAAGGCGTCGACGCCGATGGCGGGGACCTGGGAGGTGGCGGCCTGGGTGTAGGCGACGGCGCGAGTCTGGCTGAAGTTGTACGGGTCGACCTTTTCGACGGTGACGCGTTGCCGCCAGGCGACGAGGGGGAGGGGCTGGCCGTTGTCGGTGACGACGACACCATCGAGGTCGGTCTGTGGGACGATGCCGCCGAAGGCGTCGATGGGCCCCGCGAACTGGCCGCCGGAGCCAAAGATCATGCCGTCGAGGTCATCGAGGTCGTCAAGGTCGTCGAGGTCGGTCTCGCCGGTCTCCGGGCCCCAGCCGACGACGGAGGCGCCGGAGCCCGAGCCCTGGAGGGAGAGACCGGTGACGCGGTCGTGCCTTGGGAACCGCGTGGTCATCTCGCGGACCTCGTTGGCGAGGAGCATGCCGGTGGCGGCGTGGCTGGACCAGTTGTTGGAGCGGGTGAACGCCGCCTGGGCGTCGACGAAGGCGAGGACGCCGACGGCGATGATGATGAGCGCGAGCATGGCCTCGAGCAGGGTGAACCCCCTGCGGGCGACGCCCCTCGCACGGCCCGAGAACGAAGGCACGATCGTCATGGCTCCTCCCGCCGGGGTCTGCCCGGCCCGGGGGAGAGCATCGGTCACTTCACGATCTGGCTCATCTTGAAGATGGGCAGGATGATGGCCATGGCGATGAAGCCGACGACTGTGCCCATCATGAGGATCATGATGGGCTCGATCATGCCGGTAACCGCCTTGATGTGGTCCTTGAGCTGGCGCTGGTAGAACGCGGCGATCTCATCGAGGACCTCGCCGAGCTTACCGGACTCCTCGCCCGCGGCGATCATCTGGGTGACTGCGCGGGGGAGCACATTGGCCTGGAGCAGGGGCTGGGTGATCTTCTTGCCCTGCTTGACGCTGGCGTGGACCTTCTTCCAGAGGCCCTTGAAGATCTGGTTGCCGGAGATTTCGCCGGTGATGGAGATGGTGTCGAGCATGGGCACGCCGGCGTTGATGAGCTGGCCCATGGTCTGGAGGGAGCGGCTGATGTAGAGGGATCGGAACATGGTTCGGAGGATGGGGACGCCGAGCTTGAGCTTGTCGACCCAGAAAGACCCGAGCTCGGTGCGGGTGAAGGCGTAGAGGCCGCCACCGACGCCGAGGATGCCGCCCAGCACGAGGTACCAGTTGGCGACCATGAACTTGGAGAGGCCCATGAGGAACTTGGTTGCCCATGGGAGGACCTCTTCCTTGCCCTCGAAGACGCCGGCGAACTTCGGGAGGACGAAGGTGAGGAGGAAGATGGTGACGCCGACGGCGAGGCACCCGATGATGGCGGGGTAGATGGCGGCGCCGACGACCATCTTGCGGGTCTCGAGCTGCTGGGTGATGTAGCCGGCGATGCGGTCGAGCATCTTGCTGAACGACCCGGACATCTCGCTGGCGCGGACCATGTTGACGTACAGGGGCCCGAAGAGCTTTGGGTGCTTGGCGATGGCCTCGCTGAACTGCTTGCCGCCTTCGACATCGTGCTTGAGGCCCAGGACAACCTTCTTGAAGGCGGGGTGGGTGGTTTGTTCGCCGATGCCGTCGAGGGCGGCGCGGAGGTTGATGCCGGCGCGGATCATGACGGCGAGCTGGGTGGTGAAGTCCAGAACGTGCTTCTGGGAGGGCTTGCCCTGGTTCATCTCCTTGAAGCGGGTCATGAGCCCGCCGGTGTCCAGGCCGGCGACGGTCGTGCTGAGCGAGAGCACGTGCGAGCCCTGGTTTCGGAGGATGGAGGCGGCGGTGGCGGCGGTGTCGGCGGCGATGACGCCCGACTGGAGCTGGCCGTTGCTCGTGCGGACCTGGTAGCGGTAGTTGGGCATGGGTCAGGAAGGCGCTGGGCATCGGGCGTCAGGCACTCGGAGGTCTTCGCCTGTCGCTCGTCGACTCAAGCCTTCGGGTCTCCTGCGGTGGTGCGGTCCGTTCACGAACACCTGGGCGTCATGTCGAATGCACCGGGGGCCGGTGCCGGGTGCGAGAACCCGTCGCTACGCGGCGAGCTGGCGCTCGAGCTTCTCGGGATGGGCGGACTGGGCCACGGCGTCGTCGCGGCTGATGAAGCCGTTGAAGTAGAGCTCCGCGATGGAGCTGTCCAGGCTGCACATGCCGATGGCGCGGCTGGTCTCGATGACATTGGGGATTTCGAAGGTGCGCGCCTCGCGGATCAGGTTCCGGACCGCGGGCGTGCAGAGCAGAACCTCGACCGCTGGCACCATGCCCGGGCGATCGACGCGGCTGAAGAGCGTCTGGCTCAGCACCGCCTGCAGCGTGTTGCTCAGCATCGAGCGGATCTGGTTCTGCTGCCCGCCCGGGTACATGTCGATGATGCGCTCCACCGTCTGGCTCGCGCTGCACGTGTGCAGCGTGGAGAGCACCAGGTGGCCGGTCTCTGCGGCGGAGATGGCGAGCGCGGTCGTCTCCAGGTCGCGCATTTCGCCGACGAGGATGATGTCGGGGTCCTGACGCAGGGCGTGCTTCAGGCCGCTGGCAAAGGTCGGCATGTCCTGGCCAAGCTCGCGCTGCTCCAGCACGCACTGCTTGCTCTCGAAGACGTACTCCACGGGGTCCTCGAGGGTGATGATGTGCTTGCGATAGCGCTGGTTCATGGCCTCGATCATGGCGGCGAGTGTCGTGGACTTGCCCGAGCCCGTGTCGCCGGTCACGAGCACCAGCCCGCGGGGCAGGTAGGTGAGCCTGGCGATGACCTCGGGGAGGCTGAGGGCCGAGAGCGGCGGGACCTTGGTCTTGATGATTCGCATGGCCAGGCCGACCATGCCCTTCTGCATGTGGGCGTTGACGCGGTAGCGCGCGAGGCCCTCGGCCTGGAACGAGAAGTCCGCGTCCTTCTGCCGCTCGAAGGTGGCGAGCGCTTCGGGGGGGGCCATCTGCTCGAGGAACTGGCGGGCCATCTCGCGGGTGAGCACAGGCAGCTCCAGCGGGGTCATGACCTGGTGAATGCGGACCGTGGGCTGCTGGCCCGCGATCAGGTGCACGTCCGACGCGTCGGCCTCGTACGCCGCCTTGAGAATCTGAGTCAGTTCCACGTCGGTTCCTCCAGCGGGGCGAATCCCCGGGAAGGATGATCGGTCCGACGCGGGGCGGGCTGGAACGCGCGCCCTCGGGCGGACGGGGCGTTCAGGCGGCACGGCCCGCACAGACGGACCAGTCGGCGCCGCCGGCCCGGGGCGAGGGCGGGCCCGGGGGCGGGTGGGTTCAGCCCTGCTTCATGAGCTCGCGGATGTACGCCTCGAACTCGTCGTGGAGGATCTTCATGGAGGGCTTGTTCCACATGGTGCGGAAGGAGGGCTCGCGCTCGATGACGCGCATGCGCTTTTCCCAGGAGGCGAAGTAGCCGTCGCCGAGCTGGCCCATGCGGTGGCTGAACCACGCGATCTCGAAGACCGAGAGTTGCATGAGGTTCAGGAAGTAGAGCCGTATCTCCTCATCGGTGTTGAGGCCTTCGACGTCGTGGGAGTGGACCTTTGCGAGCGAGGGGTTGTCCACGCGGAGACGCCTGAGGGCCATCTGGAGCTCCACAAGCTTGGTGAAGTTCGCGACCTGCTGGGCGCGGTGCCAGTTGCGGAGCTGGCGTCCGGCGTAGATGACGGACGTGACGATCGCGCCCGCGGTCACGGTCTGGAGGCAGATCTGGATGACAAGGAGGGTGCTGGGTTCCATGCGGGTGGATTGTTGGACCCCGGCGGGCTCGACCCGCGGCGCTGGGCGCCCGGGTGTGGCAAACACCCCCGCCGACATCGAGGGTCGATGCCGGTGGGGGCGAAGGAGAATGAACTTTGGGAGCGGGCGAGGTCAGGCGTCAGGGGCAGCCGCCGCCGGCGATGACCCCGATGAGGGCGGCGATGTCGTCCTGATCGACGTTGCCGTCGTGGTTGAAGTCGGGGTCGATGCCGGTGGGGTTTGGGCCGCCCCCGGTGACGTTGACGAGGTAGAGCAGGTCGTCCTGATCGACGTTGCCGTCGCCGTTCACGTCCGGGTCGCAGGTGGGAACTCCGATGCGGGAGAGGCCGACGCGGTAGGAGTCAAAGCCCGCGGCGGTGGTGAAGCGGGTGGTGGAGGCAAAGGTGAGCCCGCCGACGCGAAGCAGCGAGGGCGACGCGTCGCCGTCGCGTTGCACGATCACCGGCAACCCGGCGGGGTCGAGCACGGCGCCGGCTTCGCTGACGCGGGTGGCGTAGACGTCCGTTCGTTCGTCGTAGAACTGCGACTGGTGGCGCTGGTCGTCCCACGCGACGAGGAACGCCTCCCCGTCCCAGACGACGGCGGGGCGGAGCTGGCGGCCCGGTGCCTCGGCAATTGTGAAGGAGGGGCCGAAAGTGCCATCGAGATTCATGAGGCGGCCGGCGATGTAGTTGTTGGCGTTGGCGAGGTTGTTGTTGCGCCAGACGATGAGGTACTTTGAGCCGGAGAAGGCGATGTCGGGATCGCCTGACGCGCCGGAGAAGGGTGTTGGGTTGAAGCCGGCGGCAGGGGTGCCCGAGAAGGGGACACGAGCGAGGACGGCGTCGGCCTGGCTGGAGTTGTGCGTCCAGTGAGAGTGGGAGGTGACGAACCATTGGGTGCCGTCGGTGCGGGTGCGGGTGAGTCCGTTGTGGTATCCGCCGGAGACGCCAATGCCGGAGGCGGGGTCGAGGGCCGTGCCGTCCGCGTCGAGGCGTTTGATCCAGAGGTCGATGAACTGCGGGTTGGCGGCATAGCGAGTGGCGGCGATGCAGAAGCGGCCGCTCAGCGCCTCGACGGAGGGGTTCGCGCCCGGCATGACGCCGAAGGCCGGCCCGACAAATGTGCCGTCGGGGTGCATGAGGCGTGCGACGACGCCGGTGGGGGTGACACCGGGACCACCCTGATCCCAGGTGATGAGATAATCCGACCCGTTCCACGCGATGCCGCAGACCCCGATGGTGGGAGCCTGCGCGGCTTCGAAGGCCGCGCCGGGATTGCCGGCGGAGTCGAAGAGTTGAACGAGCACGCGGTCGTCGTTGGAGGCCTCGCTGACGAAGGCGGCGGCGAAGGAGCCTTCGGGACCCTGCGCGAGGTCGCTGCTGCGCTGGTTTCGGGTGCTGGTCGAGACGCAGCGTTCCGGCCCGCCGGCGTTGGAGGCGGAGACGGGCATGACAAAGGCATTCTGGTCGTTGCCGTTGGCTTGGCGGAGGTCCGTCCAGCCGAAGAGCACCCCGCCGCCGGTTCGGGGCACGAGGAGGTTGTCGTAGAGGCTGTTGACGTTGCCTGTGACGACGATGGGGAGCTGGACGCCGCCCAAGGGGTCAAGGCGAGCGCCCGTGGGCCCGACGCGGATGAGGCTGGCAGTGTTGCTGATGGTGCGCGAGAGCCACCAGTTCACGCCGTCGTGGGTAATGTCGAGATCGCCGGAGAAGTTCGGGAAGAGGGGCGTTCCGGCGGGGTCCAGAAGGGTGCCGGTGGAGGTCATGCGCGAGCCGACGATGTCGGTGAAGTTCTGGATCCAGGTGACGTAGTGGTCGGTGCCGTTGGTGCCGACGGCGTAGGTGTCGGCGGGAAGGTTGAAGGAGGGGGCCAGGGCCTGGAGATTCGCGCCGATGCGGCGCGCCTTGAGGAGCGCTCCGTTGTTCCAGTCCGGGCCGATGACCATGTACTCGGTGGCGGTCGCGGCGACCTGGAGCGGGCCATAGACCCAGTCGTTGAGCATGACCGGGGCCGGGTCAAGAAGTTGTCCCGCGCTGCTGATGCGCTGGCCGGCGAGGAAGGTGCCGTAGCCGTCGTTGTGATAGACGCAGCGGGCGACGAGCCAGTTGCCGCCGAGCCCGGAGACCGTGAGGCCGATGGTGTCTGGCTCCCACTGGGTCGGCGGGAGCGAGAACGGAACGGCGTCCACGGGCCGGCCCTCCGCCGAAACGCGGACGAAGCGAACTCTGGTTTCGAAGTAGGTCACCGGGGGCTGCGTCGGCTCCTGGGACTCAAAGACGACGAGCCAGTGCTCGCCGTTCCACGCGACCTGAGGCCTGCGCTGATAGCCCATCCCACCCGCGATGAGGAAGGGGGCCGCGTCGAGGGGGTTGCCGGAGCTATCTAGGCGTATGCCGAAGATGTCCGAGTCGGACTGGTTCGTCTGCGACCCGGAGCTGCGGCCCCGGCCGTCGGTCCAGACGGCGAGGTAGGTGTCCCCGCCCCGCGCGACGGCCAGTTCGTGCTGGCTGTTGGTCGCGGGTGCGACGCCGAGATCGCCGGGGAGCAGCCCGAGGTCCTGCATGGGGGGTTGTGCGGCCGCGGCGGACGCGAGAGTGACCAGCGCCGAGGCGGCGATTCGGATGGATGAACGACCGTGATGAGACATGTGTCCTCCCTTCAGGAAACCGGGACGCCCCCGCCACGTCCGGGGGTGGGAGCCGGGACTCGGTGGCCGGGCAGCAAATAGGATAGTAGTATCGTCAAATGGCCCAAGGGCGAGCCGAGCCCACCCACGCCGGGTGGTCAAACTCCATGCGTCACGCCCGGGGCCGGCCTGTCGCGCCGGAGAGGATTATGTCCCGAAGGGTTTGTGGTACAGGCACTTTGGTCTTGACGGCATAGTCGTACGTGACGACGGTGCCCTCACCCAGAGCCACGACCTCTCCCTGGGCCTGACTGACGATCTCGTGGCGGAGCGTGAAGCGGTCCTGGCCCATGTCCGCGACGTGGCAGGTCACCGAGAGCGTGTCCGGGTAGAAAACGGGGCGACGGAAGCGGCACTGGACGGACTGGAGGATGAAGCCCACGCCCCCACGGCCCAGGTGGCCCGAGCCCTGCTCCGGGGCTTTCCAGCCCAGGCGGCGGATGAACTCCACGCGGGCGGATTCGAGGTAGCGAAAGTAGACGGCGTTGTTGACGTGGCCCAAGGCGTCCATTTCACCCCAGGCGACGGGGATCTCGATCACCACAGCCGCGGACGCGAGGAGAGAAGCCGAATCGTGGGTGGTCATGCTGAAAGCTACGCTCCGGGCGCGGGGCTGGGTGAGACAGACGGTCGCTTGACAGCGTGGATATGCTTGTGCGGGCATTGTTCGCCCGAGGAACCGACGGCACGGAGGCAACTTCGGCGTGCGGCGGACGAAGAGGAAGGTGGTGTCGGCCGTTCCCGGTGGGGCGCGGTCTGGCGTTTTCTTTCCCGCAATCGGCGGGGCGGGCGGCTGAAGAACGGAGCCAGGGCATGAAGACGACACGTCGGGCTGGGGCGAGAGTGAAGGGTCTGCGGGCCTTCAGCCTCATCGAGTTGCTGGTCGTGATCGGGATCATCGCGCTCGTGATCGCGATCGTGGTGCCGGCGCTGGGATATGCCCGGGACGCGGCCCGCAAGAGCGAGACGACCAACATCGCGAACCAGGTGTCGCAGGCCTGCCTCACCTTTCAGCAGTCCGAGGGGCGTCTGCCCGGGTTCTTCTCGGCCAGAGCGATGGCGCACACGGAGAACTCGACCCGCGGGTTTACGGCGATGCAGAACGCCATGCTCGATCTCATGGGGGGCGTGGTGGACACCGTGACCCCGCCCGCGGCGGACGAGATGCTGGTGGGGCCTTCGACGACGGACGTCGTGAAGGTGAAGCCCAGCCTGATCGGGACCAACTCGGCGGGGAACAAGGCGTACTTCACACCCTCGGGCAAGTACTTCAAGGTGATGAACCAGGCCCTGCTCGGGTATGGGCGGACCGGCGCGGGGTATGGCTGGACCTCCAACGCCGCGGGCGCCGCAACGGCGCAGGGCGGCTATGGCGAGGTGGTGGACGCGTGGAGCAACCCGGTGGTGCTCTGGTCGATCGACGAGTCGCAGCAGGGAGAGATCGTGGGCGCCACCGCAGCCGCGAACAACTTCTCGCAGGTGCGTGCGCCGGCGAACGCGAACCAGCCCTCGGCGCGGTTCTATTGGAACGCGAACGCGGCGGTGTTTACGACGGCGCAGTTCGCGATGAACGGCGCGAAGCCCGGAGCCGCGAGCCTGCTGGACTCCGGCACCGGCGATGATGAGAAGCGGGTCAACCTGATGGGACTCTTGGGCAACCCGGCGTCGCCCAAGACGCTCGCCAACGCGACGGGCAACCCGCTGACGGCGGCGCAGATCCTCCCCAGCGCGGGCCGGGGCACGGTGATTGTGCACTCCGCGGGCAACGACCGCACGTTTCTCTCGACGCTCGACCGGGGCGGGAAGCGTGCGGGTGGCACCAGCCCCCGCTACCTCTATTACGGGCTGAACTTCCGCACCAACGCCACTTCGACGGCGGACCTGCCCGGCGGGCAGTCCTCCGACATCATGGGCGAGTTCGACGACATTCTCGTCTCCGGCGGCTAAGCCGGAACGAACGGGAATCCAAACGTGCGATCGAGCCCCGGCCGTTGCGGCGGGGCTTTTTCGTTGGTAGCCTGACACGCCGGCGGGGTGTTGCCGGGGGGGAGGTGTCGGCGTGCGGATGCTCTCTGTGACAGTGGCGTGCGCGTGTGCCGCGACGGCATCTGCGCAGCTCGTGGTCGGGAACGACCTGGCGAGCGGCGCGACGATCTGGCTGGTCGACGTGACCGGCGCGAGGCCGCCTCGGGCGCTGGTGACGGGCACGGACGCGCGGGTGCGGGCGCTCGCGGCGGACGACGCGGGGCGAGTGCTCTATTGGATCACGCCGACTGGCATGTTCCGCGCCGACTTCACACCCAGCGGCGTCCTCGCGCCGGTTTCGATCGGGCCGATCACCGGAATCACGCGGTCGGTGCTCGGGCTCGGGTTCGATGCGCAGGGTGCGAGGCTCATCGGGCAGACCCAGGACGGGCTGGTGCAGATCAACCCATCGACCGCGGCAGCGTCGCCGATCTACACGCTCGCCGCACAGGACCTTGGCGGGCTGGACTTTGAGCCCATGACCGGCGTGCTGTACGGCGCGAACGACAGCGTGCTGAGCGGGCCCCTGGGCACTCGGGGCGTGTACCGGATCGATGCCCCGCTGGAGAGCCCCACGTTCACGAGGGTGGCGCCGTACCCGGGCACGGCCACGGACTTTGACGGCCTGGCGGTGGGACCGGGGCGGGCGTACCTCGTGTATCAGACCTCGGCGGAGCCTATCCACGTGCTGGACCTGCAGACGGGCCAGTGGGTGCAGACGCTGCCGAACCCGCTCGCGGGGACGGCGACCAGCGCGGGGGCGACGTGGGCGCCGGGCCTCATGGCGCTGGGGCCCACGGCGGACATGGAGGTTTCGGTTTCGCCGCCCGCGTCGTGCACGCTGCAACCGGGCGAGGTGGCGGAGTTCGTGGTGACCGTGACGAACCGCGGGCCGCAGGCGGCGAGTGCGTCGGCGGCGATCTCGCTGCCGCTCTCGGCACCGTTCGCGGGCTCGACGCCTCCCATGACGCCCAGCGCGGGGGTGCTGCACTGGCAGACGGCGGTGCTGGCGTCGGGGGCGAGCGCGGTCGCCATGGTGCGTGTGGTGCCTCTGGCGTCGGGCGTGGTGGAGGTCGCCGCGGCGGTGGAGGGCTCGCTGGAGGACCCGATCGGGGCGAATGACACCGCTTCGGGGCAGACGGTGGTGCGGGCGGCGGCGCCCGCGAGTGCGCCGGCGCGGGGGGTGCTCATCGAGGGAGCGCCGGTGCCGGGGTTGCCGGGGGTGACGATCGCTGCGGGCGGGCTTGGCCCTCCGGTCCCGAGTCCCAACGGCCGCTGGTGGGTGGTGCGGGCGGCGACAGCGGACGGCGGGGCGTTGCTGCTGCGAGGTGAGGGCGAGGCGGTGGAGGTCGTTGCGCGGACGGGGGGCTGGCCTCAAATCCCGTCGGCGCTCGGCGGCGCGTGGCCACCACGGACCATCGATCCGGTGGCGGCGGTGGATGATGAGGGATTTCTCGCGTTCTCGGGGGAAACGACGGAGTCCGAGTCGCTTGACTCCTTTGTTGTGAAGCAGACTGCGGCGGGCTGGGTGCGCGTGTCCCAGGAGGGCGTCGCGGTGCCGGCGCTGGGGCCCAACGTGTGGTACGGCGCGTCCAGGGGCGGCGTCACGCTGAGCGCCTGGGGAGACACGTCGTTCTACACCTCGCTGCTGGGGCCCGGAACCACCCCCGCGACACGCGAGGCGCTCCTTGCGCTCGACGGCAATCAACTCCTCGCGCGCTCGGGCGTCATGCTCCCCGCGGGGCAGGTCAACGGCGAGTTCGCGGCGTACCGCTCGTTCGGAGTCGCCGGCGAACCGCTGGGGGTCTTCGCGGCGGACCCGTGGGGCGCGAGGTGGATGACGCGGTGCTCGGTCGATGCGGACGCCTCGCACGACCAGGTTGCGGTGATGAATGGCGTGGTGGTGGCGCAGGAGGGCGCGACCGGGCTGGAGCCGGGGTGCGTCGGCGCCCAGAACGTGCCCGCGGAGTTTGTGGGAGTGGACAGCGCGGGCCGGTGGTGCCTCGTCGGCGGGTGCGCGGGCGGCGGGTCGTGGGTGGCGCTGGACGGGCAGGTCGGGTCACGCAGTGGTGGGCCGATGCCCGGCGGATCGGGCGAGTCGTGGGCTGGCGGAGCGGGAGTGTTTGTGCTCGCGGCGACGGACTCTGCGGGCGGGCTGACCGTCGGAGGCTTCGCCGCCTCGGGCGGGCTCACGGGCCAGTGGATCGTGGGGCCTGATGGCTCGGTAGTCCTGCGATCCAACGACGCGGTGGACCTGAATGCGGACGGCGTGTTCGACGACGGTTCATTTGTTCGCGGCCTGGTGCCCCATCACGGGTTTCTGGATGCCCAGAGCCGGCTCTGGGCTGTCGTGGAACTTCGGGGCTCGGATGCGGCGCTGTGCGCCGGCCCGGACGTCGTCACGGGCCGGGCGCTGGTGTTTGTACCGGGGATGGCCCCTCCCGAGTGCGACCCGGACCTCAATCAGGATGGGAACGTGGATCAGGACGATGTGGCGTATCTCATCGAGGTTGTGGGGGGCGGGCAAAACCCGACCGGGATCGATCCTGACTTCAGCGGGGATGGGAACGTGGATCAGGACGACGTTTCGGCCTTGATCAACGCGGTCGGCGGGGGCGGGTGCCCGTAAGGGCGGCAAGGTTTGACTTGCGTTTGGGCGCTGGGTTGGTATACCTATGTGTGCGACGGGCGCCGCGGGGCGGCCGTGAGCGTTGCGTGATCGGACCGAACGGCCCTCGGCCGCTGGCGATGCGCGATGGGTGTCCCCGAAGGGGTTTCGATTTGTTCCGGCGTCCGGTGTGATTGAACGGAAAGGCTTAGGCATGCGAAGCGCGAAACTCGGCGTGGTGGTGACGGCGGCGGCGTTGTTCGGAGCATGCGGCCTGGCGATGGGGCAGCACGCCCATTCCGATGGCTGCGAGCATGCGGCGATGGACTTTGGCCTGCCCCAGTTTGACGTCCGCGAGCAGGCGGACGGGAGCGCCTCCAAGAGCGTCGCGGCGTCGATGGCGGCGTACCGTGGGTCCACGCACTGGCAGAAGCGTCAGGCCTCCGCCGACGCGCTGCGGGCGCTCGTGCCCAGTGTGAGGATCGACACCGATCCGCGGTATGGGTCGCCCCATTTCGTGCGATCTGTCTGGCAGTTCATGACCGGGCCGACCAAGGACTCGCCCCGCGACGTGGCCCGGGGGTTCGTCAACCACTACTCCGATCTCTTCGGCGTCTCCGCGGCGGACCTGGACCGCGCCCGTGTCTCCCGCGACTTTGAGACCTCCGAAGGCCTCATGCACCACCTGACATTCCAGCAGATGATCGGCGGCATCGACGTCTACGGGTGCACACTCATCGCGAACGTGACAGGCCGGGGCGAGCTCATCACCATCGGCAGCAAGATGGTCCCAAGCCCCGTGTCGGTGGATGCCTTCCAGCTTGACGCTCACCAGGCCCTGCGGGCGGCAGCGGTGGCGTGCGGCGTGACCATCACCACCATGCCCGAGCCCGGCGAGGCCAACGGCGACAACGAGCACCGCAAGTGGGTGAACTCCGACGACTTTGCCAACGGGTACGAGATCGAGACCAAGAAGGTGTACTTCGCGCGGACACGCGACGAGATTGTGCCCGCGTGGTGGGTGATCGTGCCCGTGAAGGGCCCGGGCAACCAGTACGAGACCATCGTGGACGCCCGCACGGGCGAGCTGCTCTTCAGGCACAACCTCACGGTGTGGGAGACCACGCAGCCCGCGACGTACCGCGTGTACCCGCTGGACTCGCCGGCGCCCTGGAGCCCCGGCCCGGCGACCCCGGACGGCGCGCAGGCACCGTTTGTCGAGCGGCAGCTCATCACGGTGCAGCCCCAGGAGGTCTCGCCTTTTTCGCCCAATGGGTGGATCAACGACGGGGACAACCGCACCGTGGGCAACAACGTCGACGCCTACTCCGACGCGGCGAACGACAACACCGGGAGCGACGCGGACCGCGCCATCGGCACTGCGGCCCCCGGGCGCGTGTTTGACTTCGCGCACGACATCAACCAGGCACCCGGCGGCTTCAAGGATGCCGCGGTCACGAACCTGTTTGTCGCCTGCAATCGCTATCACGATCGGCTGTTCGCCATGGGCTTCAATGAAGCCGCGGGGAACTACCAGACGCTGAATCTCACCGGGCAGGGCGTCGGTGGGGACGCGGTGCGGGCGGAGGCGATGGACGGCAGCGGCACGAACAACGCCAACTGGTCCAGCACCGGCGCGGACGGGAGCACCGCCCGCACGCAGATGTACATCTTCACCGGTCCTTCGCCCCAGCGCAACGGCACGCTGGACAACGACGTGGTCTACCACGAGCTGTCGCACGGCTTGTCCATCCGCCTCCACAACGGTCTCACGGGGGTGCAGAGCCGCAGCATGGGCGAGGGCTGGGGGGATTTCTACGGCACGTGCCTCAACGCCGAGCCCACCGACGACTTCAACGGCATCTACACCACCGGCGGCTGGGTGACGCGGCAGTTCCTGTCCGCGACGTTCCTGACGAACTACTACTACGGCATCCGGCGGTTCCCGTACTCCACGGACATGCTGAAGAACCCGTACACCTACGCGGACATCGACCCCGGCCAGTACGCCATCGGGAATGTGTCAACCGCACCGAGCCCGGTCATCGGTTCGACGTCTGGCTCGGCCAATGAGGTGCACAACGCGGGCGAGGTCTGGTGCAACGCGCTGCTCGAGTGCCGCGCCTCCATGGGCATCGACGAGGGATATGCCGCGAACCAGATCATCATGCAACTCGCGGTTGACGGCATGAAGCTCGCACCGGACGGCACGCCGGACTTCCTGGACGAGCGGGACGGCATCCTCGCCGCGGACCTTGTGAGGTACGGCGGGGCGCACCAGTTCCGGCTGTGGCAGGCCTTCGCCAAGCGCGGCATGGGCGAAAACGCCCTGTCGCCCGACTCCAGCACCAACGGCATCGTCGAGTCCTATGAGTTGCCGGTTCGCGTGGACTTCACCTTCCCCGACGGCACGCCGGAGCAGTTCGGGGCCGACGCACCCACCACGTTCCGCGTGCTCGCGGAGCCCTTCAACCTCACCATCAACCCCGGTCCCGGCACGCTCTTCTATTCGATCGACGGCGGGACGTTCAACTCCGTGCCTCTGCCCGAGGTCGCGACCGGCGAGTACCTCGCCAGCATCCCCGCGTCGCCTTGCTTCTCGACGGTTCGCTTCTACCTGGCGCTGGGGACAAACGTGGGCCAGCAGACCGGGCCGCGCAACGCGCCGGTCTCGTACTTCCAGGGCCTGACCTTCTCCGGCACGACGGAGTTCGCGAACCAGACGTTCGAGAACGACGCGGGCTGGACGGTGCAGAACACCGCGGTGCCCTCGACGCTCACGTTCCTCGGCGGCTGGACGCGCATGGACCCCGAGCCCACCTTCAACAGCACGCAGATGTTCCAGCCCGGCGACGATCACACGCCGGACCCGGGCAGCATGTGCTGGGTGACCGACGGGCGCGCGGGCACCACGGTCGGCCAGTGGGACGTGGACAACGGGTACACCGTGCTCACGACGCCCACCATCGACCTGTCTTCTGCGCCGCTGGTGGTGGTGGAGTACTGGCGCTGGTTCGCGTCCTACTCCGCGGGCGCCACCGGGCACCTGGACCCGTTCACGGTCGAGGTCTCGACCAACAACGGCGCCTCTTGGCAGGTCGCGGACAGCGTGGCGGTGGGCTCGCCCATCGTGTATGACTGGGTCCGTTCGCAGTTCACGATGTCCGCCGCGACCATCCCTACGACCGCCCAGGTGAAGTTCCGCTTCCGGGCGGAGGACACGGGGACAGCGCAGAACTTCGTCGAGGCGGCGATCGACGACTTCAAGATCTTCCGGTACGAGTGCAGCACGGGTCCGTCGTGCGATCCGGACTACAACCAGGACGGGAACGTGGACCAGGACGACGTGCGGTACCTCGTGGGGGTGATCGCGGGCGGGCCCAACCCGACGGGGCGCGACGCGGACTTCAACCAGGACGGCAACGTCGACCAGGACGACTACGCCGCGCTCGTGGACGTCGTCGCGGGCGGGGACTGCCCGTAAGAAGGTGCTGTTGACGCTATTCCCGGGGTCGGCGCGTAACGGCGCCGACCCCTTTGCGTAGTGAAGTGTCGGGGTCTTCTTCCCGGAGTCGCGGGCGGGTGACGGAGCGTGAGTTCGCGGGGTTCAGGAGGATTCCAGGGGTTCGGCTCAAGCATGTCCGGTAACGAAGCGATGGAAGCCGGTCCGGCGCTCCGCGCTGCCCGCGGATTCAGTGCACCGGGGCCCGTGCGTTTGTACTGTGTTTGGTCTTACAACTGGCGGAGATCGACGAGCCCCGGGTCCGGGGCAGGAAAGGGGAAGCGATGAACGGAGAGATCAGGGGTCGTCGGATGTTGGCGTCGGTGGTGACGGTGCTCGCGCTGGCCGCGGGCAGTGCTGCCGCGGTGAATGGGCCTCAGGGCGAGGAAGCGCTGGACCCCAAGCACGGCCTGCCGTTCTTTGATGTGAAGTTGGGGCAGCAGGACATGCCGACGCAGGCGTCGCTCGAGGCGGTGGCGAACTGGAAGAAGAGCCCGGCCTACCAGGCGAGGCTGGACGACGAGGCGGCGCTGCGGGCGATGGTCCGCGACATCCGGATCGATGAGCACTGGGCGATCGGCACGGCGCAGTACGTCCGCTCGACCGCGTCCTTTCTCACCGGCCCCTCGAAGGCGGCGCCCCGCGACGTGGTGCGTGGCTGGTTCGCGGCCCACTCGGGCCTGATGGAGCTGAACCTCGCGGAGCTTGATTCGTTCCCCCTCACCCGTGAGTTTGACACCCACGACGGGCTGATGCACCACTTCACGTGGCAGCAGCGGATCAACGGCCTGGACCTGTACGGCGCGGAGCTGAAGGCCAGCGTCACGGGCCGCGGCGAGCTGATGAACGTCGGCAGCACGATGATCCCCACGAAGGGGCTTTCGATCTCCGCCCCGGTGCTGAGTGACCTGGACGCCATCCGCTCGGCGGCGGCGAACGTGGGCCTCACGCTGACCGCCGACCCGACGCCGGGCGTGGCATCCGGCGCCGAGGAGAAGCGGACGTGGACGGCGTCCAAGGACTTCGGAAACCAGGACCCGATCGAGTCGCGGCGGGTGTACTTCGCGCGCAGCCGCGGCGAGGTTGTGCCCGCGTGGTACGTTGTGATCCCCGCGCCCGGCCCCGGGAACACGTACGAGATGGTCGTGGACGCGGTGAGCGGTGAGACGCTCTATCGCTGGAACCGGCTGCACTGGGATACCACACAGTCCATCACGATGCGTGCGTACCCGAAGGACAGCCCCGCTCCGGGCTCGCCCGGGCGAGCGCTGCCGGACGGCGGTCAGTTCGCGCACGTGTCGCGGAGCCTGATCACCGTGACGCCGGCGCAGATGTCTCCGTTCTCGCCCAACGGCTGGATCAACGACGGCGACAATCGCACGGTGGGCAACAACGTCGACGCGTACACCGACGCCGCCAACGACAACACCGCCAGCGACGCGGACCGCGCCACGGGCACGGCGGCACCGGGCCGGGTCTTTGACTTCGCGGCGAACATCGGCTTTGAGTCCGGCGATGCGCCGAGCGTCTATCGGGACGCCGCCATCACGCAGCTCTTCTACAACAGCAACATCTACCACGACCGCCTCTTCGCCTTCGGCTTCAATGAAGCCGCCCGCAACTTCCAGACCACCAACTTCACCGGCCAGGGCGTGGGTGGCGACCCCGTTCGCGCCGAGGCCCAGGACGGCAGCGGTACGAACAACGCGAACTTCGGCACCAGCGGCACCGACGGCTCGGGCGCGAGATGCCAGATGTACGTCTGGACCGGGCCCACGCCCGACCGTGACGGCGACTTCGACACCGACATCATCTACCACGAGCTCTCGCACGGTCTGTCCATCCGTCTCCACGGCGGGGGGCTGACCGGCACGCAGGGCGGCGGCATGGGCGAGGGCTGGGGCGACTTCTTCGCCGTCTGCCTCAACGCCGAGCCCGCCGACGACTTCTCCGCGGTGTATGCCATGGGTGGCTACGGCACGTACCTCGGAGCCGCGGGGTACACCAACAACTATCACTACGGCATCCGGCGCTTCCCGTACTCCATCGACTTCTCCAAGAGCCCGCTCACGTACGCCGACGCCGACATCGGGCAGTACAACGCCGACGGCGTGGCCCGCGGGCCCTTCGGCTCCAGCACCGCCAACGCGGTGCACAACCTCGGCGACCTCTGGTGCAACGTGCTGCTGGGCGTCCGGCGGGAGATCGCGATCGACGAGGGCTTCGCCGCCAACGACATCCTCATGCAGCTCGTGGTGGACGGCATGAAGCTGGCGCCCTCGGCCCCCAACATGCTCCAGGAGCGGGACGGGATTCTCCAGGCGGACATGACCCGCTACGGCGGGGCGCACACGGCGGCGCTGTGGCGCGGGTTCGCCCGGCGCGGGCTGGGCTTCAGCGCCAGCAGCCCCACCGGCGGGGCCACCGCCGGCATCGTCGAGGCCTTCGACACGCCACAGCGCGTGGACATCACCTTCCCCTCGGGCACTCCTTCGGAGCTCGCGCCCGGCGTCTCGACCAGCTTCCAGGTCCGCCTGACGCCGGTGGATGTCACCATCACCTCCGGCACGCAGCAGCTCTTCTACTCCGTGAACGGCGGCGGGTTCACCGGCGTCTCCATGGCGCCCCTGGGCGGCGAGTTCTACCAGGCCACCCTGCCCGGCCTCTCCTGCTTCGACAATGTCAGCTACTACGTGCAGACGGGCTCTTCCATCGGCAATCAGGTCAGCCCCTCGGGCGCTCCTGCGAGCACCTTCTCTGCGACCGTGCTCACAGGCACCAACGTCTACTTCGCCGACGACATGGAGATCGATCGTGGGTGGGTCGGCGGCCAGCCCGGCGACACGGCGACCACAGGCCTCTGGAACCGCATGGACCCGGAGGCGACCGCCGCCCAGCCGGGCGATGATGTGTCCAACCCCGGCACGATCTGCTGGGTGACCAACGGTGTCGCGGGTGCCTCGGTGGGCGCGAACGACGTGGATGGCGGCTTCACGACGCTGCTCTCGCCCGCGATGGCCCTCGCGGGGCAGTCCAACGCCACGATCTCCTACTGGCGCTGGTACTCCAACAACGCCGGCAGCGCACCGAACGCGGACACCTTCCGTGTCGAAATCTCCGCCAACGGCTCCACGAACTGGGTGCCGCTCGAGACCGTCGGGCCCGTCGTGGATGCGAGCGGCGGGTGGGTCTTCCACTCCGCCCGCGTTGGAGACTTCGTGACTCCCACGAACACCACACGTGTCCGCTTCATCGCGGACGACAGCGGGACCGGCTCGATCGTCGAGGCGGCGATCGATGAGTTCCGCGTGGTGCAGTCCGTGTGCATCCCGCCCCAGCCCTGTGATCCGGACTTCAACCAGGACGGCAACGTCGACCAGGACGACGTGAACTACCTGATCAACGTCATCGGCGGCGGGGCCAACCCCAGCGGCGCCGATCCGGACTTCAATCAGGACGGCAACGTCGACCAGGACGACGTCTCGGCGCTCATCAACGTGGTCGCCGGCGGCGACTGCCCGTAACGAGATTCCCACGCCCGGGAGGGGGAAGCCCCTCCCGGACGCTTGCCCACAGGTCCGCGTTCATCCGTTGCTCGCCCCGAGAGGACGCTTCATGCGCATTTCACTGACCCTTGCCCTGGCTCTGTCCGCGGGTACCGCCGCCGCCCAGCCCGACCTTGGCTTTGACGAGTGCGGCTGCGGCAAGGCGCACATGCTCCGGCACCTGGAAGAGCAGGGATTTGAGATCCACGAGCAGCGTCCCATCGCGTATTCCAACCGCGAGGCCTTCACCGACACGGACCTGCTGCACACCGACCTGGACATCGAGATCGTCCCCGCGACGGACAACATCTCGGGTTCGAACGTCATGCGTGTGAGGTCGCTTTCACCCAGCCTCACGCAGTTCACGTTCATGCTGCGGAGCAACTTCACGGTCTCGTCTCTGACGGTGGACGGTACGCCCGCGGCGGTCGCGGGCCCCGCGGGGAACAGCTACGCCCGCACGATCACGCTCCCGCGCGCGTACGGGCTGAACGAGGAGTTCACGGTCTCCATCTCCTACTCGGGGACGGCGGTCTCTCGCGGGTTCGGGTCCATCACGTTCGGCACGCAGAACGGGGTTGACCTTGTGAGCACGCTCAGCGAGGCGTACTACGCCGCCACGTGGTGGCCCATCAAGGATGGCGACGTCTTCCTGCCCGGCAACAACGCGGACAAGTTCACGATGTCGCTCGCCGTGACGGCCCCCTCCGCGCTCCGGACAGTTTCCAATGGCCTGCTCGCGCCGGGATTCCCGCAGACGCTCAGCGGCGGGCGCAGCAAGTACAAGTGGCAGTCGGACATCCCGATCGCCCCGTACCTCGTCGCCTTCTCGAGCACCAACTACAACACCTGGACGCGGACGTACTCCTACCCGCTGCAAGGCGGCGGGACCGGCACCATGCCGGTGGAGTTCAACATCTATCCCGCGAGCGACACCGCCGGCAACCGGGCCGCGTGGGAGAAGTGCCTCGACATGCTCGCGGCGTACCGCCCGGTCTACGGCGAGTACCCGTTTGTGTCGGAGAAGTACGGCATCTACCAGTTCCCCTTCGGCGGCGGGATGGAGCACCAGACCAACACCGGCCAGGGCACGTTCTCCGAGAGCGTGACCGCCCACGAGCTGGCGCACCAGTGGTGGGGCGACAACGTGACCTGCAAGACCTGGAATCACATCTGGCTCAACGAGGGCTTCGCGACCTTCACGGAGGCGGTGTGGGAGGAGCGCAAGCCGGGGTCCGCGGGCCTGCAGGCGTATCTCGCGGCGATGGTGGCACGCAAGCCCGCGCAGGTGGGCGACAGCGTGTACGTCTATGACACCTCGAACATGAACCGCATCTTCAGCAGCACGTACACCTACCGCAAGGGCGGGTGGGTGCTGCACCAGCTCCGGAAGCTGATGGGCGACACGGCGTTCTTCGACGCGATGAACGAGTATCGCGCAGAGTTCCAGGGCAGCGCCGCGACGACGGAGGATTTCTTCAGCGTCGCCTCCGCCCTCGCCGGGCAGGACCTCACCTGGTTCTCGCAGCAGTGGGTCTATGGCGTGGGGGCGCCGGAGTATTCATACGGCTGGCAGAACGTCTCCATCAACGGGCAGGACTACCTCGCGCTGAGCCTCTCGCAGACGCAGAACGCCGCGTGGCCCGGGTCGCCAGCGCAGACGGGGTACTTCCGTGCGGGCATCGACGTGCGGGTGGACACCTCGGGCGGGCCGGTGACGGTTCCGATCCAGAACACGGCGCGGTCGCAGTGGTACTTGCTGCCCCTCGGCGCGCCCGCGACGGGCGTGACGCTCGACGAGTTCGACTGGGTGCTGAACACGGGCAAGGTGGGCGGGGCCTACCAGAACGGGCCGCCCAAGGTGGTCGCCGTCAGCCCGGCGCCGGGGTCATCGACCGCGGTGCCACCCTCCTCGCTCTCGGTTACCTTCAGCGAGCCGGTGACGGTGCCCGGGGGCGCGGTGAGGCTGACGGGCCCGGGCGGCGCAGTTGCGGGCGGTGCCGTGTACGACGCGCCGACGCGCACGGCGACGTTCACGCCCTCGTCGGGGCTCGCTCCCGGAGCGTACACGATCTCGGTGGACACCTCGGTCAACTCGACCGCCGCGGGGCTGGCGCTCGACGGCGAGTTCGCGGGCGTCCTGCCTTCGGGCGACGGCCTGGCGGGCGGCGCGGCGTCGTTCGGGTTCGTGATCGAGCCCGCTCCGGGCTGTGATCCGGATGTGAACCAGGACGGCAATGTTGATCAAGACGACGTGTCGTACCTCATCAATGTCGTGGGAGGCGGGGACAACCCCACCGGCATCGACCCGGACTTCAACTCCGACGGCAACGTGGATCAGGACGACGTCGCGGCGCTTCTCAACGTCGTCGCCGGCGGCGACTGCCCCTAAGCGGGGGCTACGGGTCCACGAGCATCACGGGCGCCCGCAGCACCACGCGGTCCTGCACCGCTCCGTTCGCGCCCGGGTCCACGATCATCCTGAGCCTTGAGAGCCCCTGGGGCAGGTCAAGCCGGAAGGTCGCCTCCGGCTTCTCGCCCGAGAGGCGCTGCTCCCAAAGCACGGCGCCGTCGCCCGCGCGGACTGAGAGCGTGCAGTCGCCCCACACGCGGCAGGACGGCGGCAGTTCCGCGTCGCCGGCGAGCACACGAGCACCGTGGGGCACGTCCCACTCGACGGTCATCGGGCCCGGGAGCTCGATGTCCGCCGCGAACAGGGCCGCGCGGGCCGGGTCGCCGGTGATCGGAGGCGGGGTCCAGCGGCGGGTGCTGCCCGGGCTGGGGCCGACGCTTGCCCAGGGGATCGTCGCGAGCGCGCGAACGCGTGCGGAGTCGAAGACGACGGCGCGAACGCTCGCGAAGGGGGCGGTCTTTAGTTCGGCACTCTTCTCGCCGAAGCCGGGGACAAACGAGCAGACGCCGGCGGAGTCCACTGTGAGCGAGTCCACGGCGGCGACGACGTCCGACACCAACCAGAGCATGCAGCCCGCGGGGGGAACGCCCGGGTTGGAGAAGACGACGCCCCGGGCGCGGTCTGTGGGGAGAGTGGTGACGTCTCGCTCGCCCTCGATGCGGATGACGCCGCCGACTTCGGCGACGAAGCCTTCGACGCTGTCGCCGTTGGAGAGCAGCACACGGTCGGTGGCCCCCGGGGCTCGCTCGGAGGCGGTGAGGGGTGTGAGTGAGACGGACGCGACGCGGTCGAGGGGGAGGGTGACGGGGCCCCAGCCGGGCACCTCCCAGCGGAGGAAGTCCGCCGCGGCGGGCTCGGAGGCGGGGGCGCCGGGGAACACCTGCCCATCGACGAGGCGCACGCGGGGCTGCTGGGCGGGGGCGACGCGGTCTTCCTGGCTGGGCGTCTCGCGGGCGCCTTCCTGACGGGAGAGGATGGCGAGCACGGAAGCCCTGGGCAGGGTGAGGGCGCGGCCCTCGGCGTCGCGGGCGCGGAGCTCTGTCGCGGAGAGCGAGATGAGTTCGACCGGCGTGGCGCGGAAGTTGAGATCCAGGAGCACGCGGGAGGGTGTGGTGCCGACGGGCTGGCCCGGGGCGAGGCCAGCGGCGAGCACCAGAGCGAGCAGGCTGATCGGGGCTGAGTTCACCGCTTGCTCCATACGCACGAGCGCCGCCCGGGGGCCACGCATTCCCGGAGAACCAGCCACGCTACTTCTGAAAGATCGGCAGGTACCGCTTGGGCATTTGCAGAACAATGATGGCCATGGCGGTCCCGTAATCATCACCGGCGCTGGAATCGGACCATCTGCCGTCATCGCGCTGGGCCTGTAGGAGTTCTCGGCGGATCGCGGGCCACCACCTTGACCAGGACCGGCCTCCGGCCAGGAAGCAGGCCTGCACGGCGTAGTAGTGCCCATAGAAGTAGTGGATGGCCTGCGTGTCCGCCCGGCCCGGCATGGCGTTGGAGAAGAGATACGCCAGCCCGGAGTCGATCGCACGGTCCGAGTAGATGCCGGCGTATTGCAGGCTGGCGATTCCCGCGGCGGACCTGGGCCAGGCGCTGGGGCCGGACATGGACTGGTAGCGGAAGCCGCCGTCGGGGTTCTGGCACGCCCGGACGTACTCGACGGCCTTGTCGATGGTGGCCTTGGGGACGTCGAGGCCGGCGTTTCGTGCCGAGCGCAGCCCCATGATCTGGCAGATGGTGACGCTGACATCGGCGTCGAAGGGGACGGGGTTGTACCGCCAGCCCCCCTCGTCGTTCTGGCACTGCTCGATGAGTCGGACGGCACGGGAGAGTGCGGAGTGGACGCGCTGAGCGCGGGCATCGTCGCCCGGGCCCGTCATGCCGTAGACCTCGCCGAGGAAGAGCGTGGCGAACCCGTGGCCGTACATGGGGCTGTTGGCGCTGGGCGTGGCGATGAGTCCGTTCTCGCTGACGTTGGCGAGGATGTAGTCGAGGCCCTTGGAGACGTTGTCGGCGTAGGCGCCGCGGCCCGGGAGGTTTCCATCGGCCATGAAGGCGATGCAGGCGAGGGCGGTGACCGCGACGGTGCGGCCGAACTGCATCTCGCCCCAGGACCCGTCGGGGTTCTGGGTGCGGGCCAGTGCGGCGAGGCCGCGGGCGACGGCGCGGTCGAGCTCCGGGGAGAACTCGTCCTGCAGGGGCTGATCGGTCGCGGTGGCGTGGAGGGGCTCGGGCTGCCACATGGCGGGCGCGAGCCTCGCCGGGTCCAGCACGCCGCCCATGGAGACCGCGAGCGAGCACGCCATGCTGGGGAAGACGCCCATCAGCGCGGTCCTTCCGAGCGGTCTTCCGCGAGGCGGCGGTAGTAGCGCTCCGTGAGCTGCTGATAGAGCGAGCTGAAGCGGTCGCTGCGGCCCTGGGTCAGGGCGTTGCGCACGTGCTCGGGCAGGTTGCCCCATGAGGCGGCGCTGCCGGCGGGGGGCGGGCGGAGCGAGCCGTCCTGCCTTGGCACGTTGGGATCGCCGGCCTGGTTGCTCTGTGCCTGCTGCTGGCCCTGCTGGCTCTCCTGCTGCATCTGCTGGCTTTGCTGCTGCTGATCCTGCTGCTGGCGCGAGCGGGAGCGCTGCTTCTGGCGTTGCTGGTTCTGCTGAGCCGCATCGATGAGTGCGTCCAGCTTGGTCAGGATGTCCTGCTGGAGGCGCTGGGTCTCCAGCCCGGCGTCGCTCTGCTGGTTGAGCCTCGCCACGACATCCTGCATGAGAGAGACGGCCTGCTCGAAGGGCTCGCCCGCGTCCTCGGTACCCAGCGCCCGCTTCAGAGCGGCGTCCTGGCTCGCGGCGCCGTCGTCGCCGGGGGCCTTGGGCAGCCCGAGGAGTTCATCCAGCGTGGGCTCGTTCGGCGGCGTCTCGGGGGGCTGGCCGGCGGGGACGGCCTGCTGAGCCAGCGCGCTGGCACACAGCAGCAGGAAGAGCGAAAGCGGCTGTACTGGGTTCACTGGCCGCCTCCTTCCGGGGCCTCTGGGCCTTGCGGGACATCGGGTGCGGACTGTTCCTGCATGCGCTTGAGGAGCAGCGCGCCCTCGCCGGCGAGCTCCGACTGAAGGTCGCGGAGCGCCCGGCCCTCGTCACCGGTGAGGGGCAGACCCGACTCGGCGATGAGCCGGGTTAGTTCCGCGGCTTCGGCCTGCATGGCGCGGAGCAGCTTGAGCTCGGCCACGGGCGGGATCAGGGGCTGGGGCTGACCGGCACCGCCCCCGCCGCCACCGCCTCCGCCGCCCCCGCCCCCGTCGTCCTCGCGGAAGTCGCGCTTCTGCATGGAGTCTGAGAGTGCCTGGATGAGCTGTTGGAGCCCACGGATGGCGCCGGCGTGATCAGCGCCGAGGGCGGGCGTGGTGTTGCCGGAGGTCAGCTTCAGGGCGGCGCGGGCCATGGCGTCGTCGGTGCGGCGGTGTGCGAACATGAACACCCGGGCCTCCTCCATTCCCTCGGCCTTGGAGCGGAGCGAGTCCATCAGCGCCCGGACTTCGCCCTGCCGCTCGCCCAACTGACGGGCGGTCACGCGCTCGCGCCGGCTCAGTTCCTTCCCGGTCAGCGGCACGGCTTCCGTGGCAAGGGCCGCCTGCTGCTCCAGGATCGCCGCGTATTCCTTCTTGAGTTCCGCACGCTGACGCTGCGACTCCCGCTCGTCGGCCTGCTCCTGCAGCTTCTCGGCGGCGGTGACAGCCTCGTTCAGCTTGGTGAGGCTCGTTCGTTCGTCCGCGTCGGCCTTGCCCGCGTCGCCAGCGCGGAGAAAGCCGACAGCGCTCCCCTGGGCCTGGCCCGCGGCGGCGAGCAGAGCCGCGACCTCGTCGCCCCCGCGCAACTGGGCGCGGACGGAATCCGTCACACTCAGCGTGTTCCGTTGCAGAGAGATCATGCCCGCGTCGGAGAGGTCGCCCTTTGCGAGCGTGGCGAGCTGGGCCTGCTGGGCAGCGATCAGGCCCCGGAGGGACTCCATGAGGTCCGCGAGCACACGGCGGAGTTCCTCGTCGCGGGCGGCCTCCGTGCGTTCCAGCTCTTCCAGCATCTGCTGGAGCGTCTGCTCGGCCTGGCGCTGCTCCTGCTGCGCGGCGCCGGTCTGGTTCTCGCGCACCTGGCGGGCGGCCTGCTCCTGACGCTCGCGGACCTGATTCTCCCGGGCGCGCTGGGCGGCGTTGCGGAGCGCCTTGGCGGCACCGGGGTCGGCTTCCACCAGGCGTTCGGCCTGCTGCTCGAGGGACTCGATGGCGGCGGCGGTCTGCTGGGCGACCTCACTCTGCCTCTGGGCGGCCCGTTCAAGGTCCTCGCGCTCGTTCGGCGAGAGCTCCGAGGTTGACTTACCCCGCGTGGTTTCGCCGAGGGCTTCGGTCTGCCGGCGGACCTGCTGCTGTTGGGTGATGAGGCGCTCGATCGCGCGGCGGGCCGCCCAGGTGTCGCGGCCTTGGTCGAGCATCTCCGCGATCTGTTCCAGCGACCGCTGGGCCTCCTGCTGGGCTTCGGCTGCCTTCTCGCGGTGCTGCGGGGCCTGCGCGGGTTCGGACCCTGCGTCCTGCAGCGATTGCTCCGCGAGGTCGGACTGGCGGCCTGCCTCGTCCAGGAGTTCCTGCGCGTCGCGGAGCGTTGCCCCGAGCGACTCATCCTCCAGCCGGTTACGGGCCACGCGCTGCCGCAGGCGCTCCAGCGTGTCGCCCATCGGCGTCATCCGGTCGCCGATCTGGCGCTGGTCCCTGGAGATCGCGGCGGTCTGGGTCGCGTCCGTTGCGTTTGTGGTCCGGTCGGTCGTGCGCTGCTGATCTTCCGCCAGGCGTTTGGCGCTCTCACGGACGGCGGAAAGTTCGGCCCGCATCTGCTCGACGAGTTCGCTCTCGGCGATGATGCGGATGCGGCGAACGCCGGAGGTTGCGGCATCGCGTCCGCCGGTGCCGGCGACAAGGTCCGCGGCGCGGGCCACGAACCAGAGTTCGTCGCCCGGCCTTGCGTCCATGGTCTGGAGATCGATGCTCGCGGGGGCCCGCACGAGCGTGAGGGCCGCCCGCTCGGTCCCGGCGGGCACGGCGCGGATCAGGCTCGCCGGGGGTGCCATGGGCTCGGGCGGCGCGCCCGCGGAACCCTGTGGCGGGCGGGCGAACTGCTGCTGGAGATCGACCCAGGCGAGGCCAATGTCGTCGCGGCCCTCGGCGATAACGTCAAACGCCGCCGTTGGCAGGACGGACTCGTCCTGTGCGGGCTCAACGATCGCAACGCCGGGCACGCGGTCCTCGACGACTTCCAGGCGATAGGCGGACTCTTCGCTAGGCGTGATGCCGAACTCATCGCGGACGACCACCGGGAAGCGGGTGGAGCTCTCGGCCTTGAAGGACACCGCCCAGGTACGGTCGGTGAGCGTGGCGCGCAGTTCCGAGGCGGCCTCGAGCCCCGGCAGGGCCGCTTGTGCCCAGGTGCGGATCGCCTCGTCGTCCGCGGGCGGGACCGGGATGGACTTATTGAACTCGAACCTGAGCGTGACCACGGACCCGGCGAGCACGGGCCCCAGCACGGCGCGGTCGTCGCGGCCAAGGCCGAGCTCTCGCTCGCCCCGGAGAACATCCTGCGCGCCGGCGATGGCCGGGGCGGCGTACGCGGGGGGCTCGACCGATGCGCGGGCACCTGTGATCGCCGGGGGCTCCACGAGCCTGACGACGGACTCGGGCGTGGCGTCGTCCGCGGTCTCGTAGCGGATGGAGACGGTGACCTGCGCCTGCGGGTCGCGGGCTCCCGCGGGGATGAGAGACTCGGTGTCGAGCAGGCGTTCGTAGAGTTCGCCGGAGCCGTCGGGCCGCTCTGGCGCGTCCTGCTGGAAGGTGAGGAGCACGCGGCGGGCCGGCTCTGCCACGCCGTTGATCGAGACGCGGAAGATCGCGCTGACGTCGGTCCGGCCGGCCGGGCTGTCGGACTTGGTGAGGACGGCGCGGAGCGGGAGCGCCGCACCGCGGGCGTGGGCCGCGGGGTGCGGGGCCGCCTGCACACTGGTGCGCTTTGGCCAGGTGGCGTCGGTCCAGGGAAGGAGGATGCGCGCCGTTCCGATGGTCAGCAGTTCACCCCGGACGACCCCCAGGGCCAGGACCGGAACGCCCACGGCGACCAAGGCGGCGAGCGTCCGCCGCAGGGGCCGGAGGTTGAGGACGCGGAGCGGCCTGCCAAACGCGGCGGCGGACTGGAGCGCTCGCGAGAGGGCGAGGGCGGAGAGGGCTGAGGCTATCGGGGTCTGCCCGGGCTTGTCGCCGAGTTCCAGGCCCGAAGCGAGCGTGCCCCGCAGCCCTGCCCGGGCGCCCGCGTCGGTCTGCTCGAGCCTGAGCGCGAGGTCCGCGGCGCTGGGTCGGAAGCGGAGCGCGGGCCACACGCTGCGGGCGAGCCAGATTGAGGTGGTGATGAACGCCACGGCCCAGACCCCGAGGCGAACCGGCGTCGGGAAACGGAACCAGTAATCGACCAGGCCGCCGGAAACGGCGGCGGCGAGCAGGCACGCGGCGATCCACCCTGCTCGCTGAAACACGAGAATGGCCCGGACGAGCGCGCCGAGTTGGGCGAGTGAGGAGCGAACGCGGCGCAACCCCGCGACCGATCTGGGATCGGCGCTGGCGGATGGCTCGGGGGGCTCTTGGGCCGTGTGGTTGCCTTGGGCCTGCATGCTCCTCCCGGGCTCACCGAGCCCCGGCAGTACATCGACACAACCGGACCCTCTCGCGCGGGCTCCTTGCTCGATGGCCTGGGCCCGCGTCTCCGTCCACCAAATGTACGCGAAAGCCCCGTTTGGGGTGCGACCGGCGTGTCACATGGGCCCCCGATCAGAGTCCGGACGTGCGATCAGTCACCGAAGCAGGTGCCCACGGCCCGGGCGGCGTCGATCAGGGGCTCTGAGGGCGTCACCAGGCGCTGCTTGCCCGCGGGCTCGGAGAGGTCGATGTCGGTGAGGGCTCCGTTCTGGACCGCGACCATGCGGCCGACTTTCCCCTCGCGGAGCAGTTTCATGGCGTGGTTGCCGAGCATGGTGGAGAGCACGCGGTCCGCGGCGACGGGCGTCCCGCCGCGTTGGACGTGGCCGAGCACGACGTAGCGGCTCTCGACGCCCGTGGATTCCTCGATGGTGTCGGCGAGCCACTTGCCGATGCCGCCGAGGCGGATGGGGTCCGGGCTGGTGGGGTCGACCTTGGCGACGATCTGGGTTCCCCCCGCGGGCTTGGCACCCTCGGAGACGCAGATGAGGCTGGAGCGTTTGTGGGCCTTGCTTCGGCTGATGATTCGGGTGTAGAGCTTGGTGAGTTCGAAGGGGATTTCGGGGATGAGGATGACGTCCGCCCCCGCGGCGACGCCGGCGTGGAGTGCGATCCACCCGGCGTTGCGGCCCATGACCTCGATGACCATGCAGCGGTGGTGGCTATCGGCGGTGGTTCGGCAGCGGTCCAGGGCCTCTGTCGCGGTGGCGACGGCGGTCTGGAACCCGAAGGTGATCTCGCTGCCCACGATGTCGTTGTCGATGGTCTTTGGGACGCCCACGCAGGGCATGCCGAGCCTTGAGAAGGTGGCGGCGGAGGTGAGGGTCCCGTCGCCCCCGATGACGACGAGCGCCTCCACGCCGTGCTGGCGGAGGTGGGTCATGCACTTGGGGGTGACGTCGGCGTACAGGGGCTTGCCGTCGCCCTTTGGGGGTGCGGGGTTGTACCCGACGACGAACTTGGATGGGTTGGACTTGTTGTTGGAGCCGAGGATGGTGCCGCCCTGCTGCAGGATGCCGGCGAGCTTGTCGTCGGTGATCTCGCAGAATCGGTTCTCGATGAGGCCGAGGTAGCCGTCCTCGACGCCGACGACGGACATGCCGCACTGGAGGGCATCTTTGGAGACGGCGCGGATGACGGCGTTGAGGCCGGGGCAGTCACCGCCGCCGGTGAGGACGCCGATGCGACGGATGACCGGGCAGGTGTCTGAGAGGGACATGGGGCATGGTATCGGACGTTGCGAGCGGGGGGGCCGGAGAAACCGGGCGGATGGCGTTGGACCTCGGGGGGCGCAAGTCCGATAGCATCTGGGAGTGAGCGAAGTGCCCCGCATGCCCGAGCAGGTGCAGCGTCCGCCCGAAGTGGACGCGTCGCTGTACCTGCACCCACAGACGCTGGCGCGGCTGGCGTCGCTGGAGCTGCGTGCGAAAATGATCGTGGAGGGGTTCGCCTCTGGTCAGCACCGCTCGCCCTACAAGGGCTCGTCGGTCGAGTTCGCGCAGCACCGGCCCTATGTGGCTGGAGACGACCTACGGCACCTGGACTGGAAGGTCTATGGACGCACGGACAAGCTGCACCTCAAGCAGCACCAGCAGGAGACCCACCTGGACCTGGTGCTTCTGGCCGACGCGTCGGGGTCGATGATGTACGGCAGCCGCTCGTTCGAGGACGCCAGCGGCGAGGGCGTCAAGGCGAGCATCGACGGGCGTGCGATGTGGAGCAAGTTCGATCACGCGACGGCGCTGGCGGCGGCGATGGCCTACATCACCATCCAGCAGGGCGACCGGGTGGGCCTGGGCATCTTCGCGGAGCAGATCATCTCCATCATCAGGCGGAGCAGCAGTTCCGCGACGTGGCGGCAGATCGTGGGCGCGCTCGCGACGCACCCGGTGAACCCCGCGCACGCGGGGCGCAAGGCGAGCCTGGTGCGCGTGATTGACCAGACGCTGGCGAAGGTGACCAACCGTTGCCTGGTGGTGCTGCTGAGCGACCTGTTCATGGACATCGACGAGTTCCGCGAGGGGCTCGCGCGGCTGAGGCACGCCGGGCACGACCTGATCGTCTTTCAGGTCCTGGACCGGCGCGAGGAGACATTCGACTTCACGGACGCGGCGCCGTTCGTTGGGCTGGAGGGCGAGGACGCGCTGCGCGTAGATCCGAGGTCGCTGCGGACGGCGTACTTGGAGGTGCTGCGGGCGCACACGTCGGAGGTGCAGAAGGCGTGCCTGGGGCTCGGCTTTGACTACCAGCGAGTCTGCACGCACGACTGGCTGGGCCCGCCCCTGGCGGCGTATGTGGCGCGCCGGAACGCCATGATCAAGCGGGGCAGGTTCGGCTGACCGGTGACGCTGTGACACTCCTCAACCCCATCCTCTTCTGGGCCGCGGCGGCGTGCGTGAGCATCCCGGTGCTGGTGCACCTGCTGATGCGCCGGAGGCGAAAGCCCGTGCCCTGGGGCGCGATGCAGTTCCTGCTGCTGGCCTATCGCAAGCAGCGACGCCGGATGAAGCTGGAGCAGTTTCTGCTGCTCGCGGGGCGTTGTCTGCTGGTGGTGCTGCTCGCGGCTGCGGTGGGCAAGCCCGTGCTGGGGGCTGCGGGCCTGGCGGGCGGGCGCCCGGCACGGACGGTGTACATCCTGGTTGACAACTCCGTCGCTTCGGGGGCGTTGCTCGATGGCCAGACGGATCTGGAGCGATCGATCGTGCTCGCGCAGGCGGTGCTGGACGGGCTGGACGGCGGGCGGGGCGACCGAGCCGCGGTGCTGGCGCTGGGCGGGCCCGCGGAGGCGGTGGTGTGGCCCCCCTCACGCGATGCGAGCTCTGTGCGTGAGGCGCTGCGGGACCTGAGGCCGACCCACAGCCGCACGGACCTGAACGGCGCGCTCGACCGCGTGCGGGGCGACCTCCCCGGGGCACAGAGCACCGGCGAGGCGGAGGTTGTGCTGCTCTCGGCGTGGCGCGAGGGGTCGGCGGACCTGAACACGGCGTTGCAGTCTCTGCCCGGGCGGGTACAGGTGCGTGCCTCTCGTGCGGCGACCGCGGAGCCCAACAACGTCGCAGTTGCTGAAGTCAGGCCACTTCGGAGCGTGGTGGTCGCGCCGACCTCGGACGCCGCTCCGGTGCCCGTGAGGCTGGAAGTCACGCTGAGGCGAACCGGGCCCGGCGTGGCCGGCGCGGCGACCGTGCCGCTCGTGGTGCGAACCAGTGACGAGGGCGGGTCGACGACAACCGAGGCGGTGTTCGCGGCGGGCCAGGCGGCGTGGACGCGCGTGGTCGAGGTCGAGTTTCCCGCTGCGCGAGCCGGGCAGGGGGCCCTGCGAGCGACCGCGGGCGTGGTGTCGGACGGGCTGGAAGGCGACAACACCCGGCGTGTGCTGCTGGAGTCCCGCGAGAGGCTGCGCGTCGTGGTGCTCACGGCGGACCGTCTGGGTGTCGCGGCGACCATTGAACGCTACACCCCAGCCGACTGGCTCGCGCTCGCCATCGGCCCGGACGCTGATGTCGGTGTTCGCAGGCGGCAGGATGGGGACCTGACCATTGAGACGCAGGACCCGGCCCGCGCGGGCGGGGCCGGCGTGCTCGCGGGCGCCGACGCGCTGCTCATTCCGAGGCCCGACCTGCTGGACGACGCGGGGTGGAGGGCGGTGGGGGAGTTGCTGGCGGAGGGGGCGCTGGTCGCTGTCTTCCCGCCTCCGGCGGCTCAGACGCACCTGTGGCCCGATGCGATGGCGAAGGGCCTGGGCGTGGAGGTCGCGTTTGCGAGAGAGGCGGTGGGGCACGAGCCGGCGCTGACGGTCTCGCCGGCGACGAGCAGCCGCGGACTGCTGGGAATGGTCGGCCCCGAACTCCCCGAACTGGCAAAGCCGGTGTCGGTGGGGCAGAGCCTGCCCCTGCTGCCGGGCGGGAGCCCCGAGCCACTGCTGCAACTTTCTGACGGGACGGTGATGCTCGCGGCGATTCCTGCGGGGGGCGGCGCGTCGCGGGGCCTGCTGGTGGTGTCGACGGTGGCGATGGACCTGTCGTGGACGGACCTGCCCACGAAGCCACTGATGGTTCCCTTGCTACAGGAGGTGGTGAGGCAGGGGGTGGGGCGAGCCGCGGGGAACGGCGCGTGCGAGGCGGGCGTGGCTCCGGCGCTCGGGCCCGGCGTGGTTGAGCTAGTGCGGATTGGTGCCGGCGAGGGTCCGCAGCGGACCGCGGTGGCGCAGGGCAGGCTGGAGGTCCCGATCCGGCACGCGGGGTTCTATGCGGCGAGAGCCGCCACGGGGGTGGCAACGGGCGAGATGGCGTTTGACGCGGACCTTGGCGGGGCAAGGCTGGCACCCGCGGAAGAGGGGCAGCTCTCGCGCTGGCTGGCCGGGCTGGGCGCGGAGCCGGGGTGGATCGGGGGCGACGCGGGGGCCCCGGGCGGCTTGGGGCGCGCGCCGTCGCCACCCATTAGTTTCCCGCTGCTCGCGGCGGCGCTGATCCTCGCGGCGGCGGAGGCGGTGGTCGCCCGCTTTGCCAGTCACGCCTCGGTGGGAAGAGAGGAGCCCGCCCCGTGAGCGAGTGGCTCGATCGGTTGCTGTCGCTGAAGAACCTGTCCGCCGGGTCGGCGGGGGTGGAGTTTGAGCTTGCGCGCCCGGTGCCGGGCTGGGCGTGGCTGATGATCGCCGCGTGCTGCATCGCCTGGGCTTGGGTGACGTACGTGCGGCTGCTGGGGCACAGGGGTGCGCGCACGGGGCTGGCGGCCTTGCGGACGGCGCTGTTGCTGCTGATCGCGCTGCTGCTGGCGGGCCCGCAGCTCGTGAGGCAGAACGAGCGCGTGGAGCCGGACTGGGTGGTGATGCTGGTGGACCGCTCGGCGTCGATGAGCGTCGCGGACGTGACCGGGCCCGACGGTTCGCGGGAGAGGCGGGAGACCCAGCTCCGCCGCGCGCTCTCGTCTGCCATGCAGCCCCTGGCGGACCTTTCGCACGCGAGGCGGGTGCTGGTGCTGGGGTTCGATGCGGGCGTTCAGGACCTGGCGCTGGCCGAGGATGGATCGATCACGCTGGCAGAGCCCACGGGCTCTCGGACGTCGTTGGGACCGGCGCTGGATCAGGCGCTGCGTCGGGTCGCGGGCAGGCCGCTGGCGGGGGTGGTGGTGCTTTCGGACGGGCGCTCTGTGGAGCAGCCGACGCGGGCGCAGCTCCGCCCGCTGCAGTCCCGGCAGGTGCCGGTGATCGCGGTGCCGGTGGGGTCCGAGAGTGCGCCAACGGACCTGTCGATCGCGCGGGTCGAGGCGCCGGGCCTGGCATACGTGCGGGACCTGGTGCCGGTCTCGGTCACGGTCGATCGGCGGGGGGGCGGGGCCATGCCCGCCCGTGTACGCCTCGTGGACCGCCTCACCGGTGAGGTGCTCGACGAGCAACGGCTGCCGGTGGATGCCCCGGAGCAGCACACGCTGACGCTCACCGCCAAGAAGGACGACCCCGGCGACGGCGACTGGCGCGTGGAGGTGCTGCCCGATCTCCCGGACCTCTCGGGAGAGAACAACACCGGCGAGGTGCGCGTGGAGATCGTGGATCGCCCGATCCGCGTCGTGTACATCGACGGGTACCCCAGGTGGGAGTACCGCCATCTCAAGGACATCATCGTGCGCGAGCCGTCCATCCGTTCCGCGACGATGATGCTCGCGGCGGACCGGCGCTATCTCCAGGAGGGCACCGAGCCCCTGGGCGCCATCCCCCGTACGCGCGACGAATGGAACGCCATCGACGTCATCATCATGGGTGACGTGAGGCCCTCGCTCTTCAGCGAGCAGCAGCTCGACGACCTGCGGAGCATGATCGCGGACCGTGGTGGCGGGCTGATCTGGATCGGCGGGCCCGGGTACACGCCGGGCGCATGGCGGGGCACGCCCGCCTCGGACCTGTTGCCCTTCTCGCTCGCGGCCGACGGCGGGTCGCTCGCCACGGGCGGGCCGCGGCCCTGGGCGGGGCCGGTGGTGATGAAGGCGGCTCCGGCGGCGAGCCGCTACGCCCTGCTCCAACTGGGCGAGAGTTCGGCCGACCCGTGGCCCGGCGAACTCTCCGACCCGTCGCTGGGCTGGACGACGCTGCGATGGGCGCAGCGGATCGAGCCCGCGATGCTGAAGCCAACGACCGAGGTGCTGGCCACCGCGCACAGTGCGGGCGGGGGCACCGAGTCCGCCCCGCTGGTGATGACCATGCGGTACGGCGCCGGGCGGGTGGCGTATGTCGCGACGGACGAGACCTGGCGGTATCGCTACGGCCGTGGCCAGGCGATGATGGAACGGATGTGGATCCCGCTGGTGAGGCTGATGGCGCGGGAGAGCCTGGGCCGCAGCGGGAAGGCGGCGGTGCTCTCGGCCTCGCCGGACCGGGCGGTGAGCGGGCAGCAGGTGCAGATCTCGCTGAGGCTGGTGGATCAGACGCTGATCGAGAAGCGGCCCGAGCAGGTGCGGGTGCGGGTCACACGCGCGGGGAGCGCGGGGAGGCCGACGGAAGTGAGGCTGCGTCCCTCCGGGCAGGGAGAGGTTGCACCGGCGGTCTTTCAGGGTGCGTGGTCGGCGCTGGACCCGGGGACGTACGAGATCGAGCCGGACGACGCGCTGCTCGCGGGGATCAAGGCGACGGTGCGGGTCTCGCTGCCGGAGGATGAGCTGCGCGTCCCGCAGTCGGACCACCCGGCGCTCGCGGCGTTGGCGGAAGCCACTGGCGGGATCGTGCTGCCCCCGGAACGCTTGGGAGAGCTCGCGTCGCACTTGCCAAACCGGGAGCTGAGGCTGCTGGGCCAGCCCGACGTCGAAACGCTGTGGGACAAGCCCATCGCGTGGGTGCTGCTGATCTCGCTGCTCGCGATGGAGTGGGTGGGTCGCAGGCTGATCAAGCTGGCGTAGGGCGAAGCACCACGCGTTTGCGGCTGACACGGCGCGGGCTTCGCGGCTCCGCAAGGCTGTCTAGCGGACCTTCAGGGAGGCAAGGCCCACGACGACGAGGATGACGGAGATGATCCAGAGTCGCGCGACGATCTGCTGCTCTGGCCAGCCCCCGAGGTGGAGGTGGTGGTGGAAGGGCGCGCAGCGCAGCAGCCTCTTGCCCCCGGTGGCCTTGAAGAACCCGACCTGTGCGATGACGGAGGCGATCTCAAGGGCGAAGACGCCTCCCATGAGCAGGACGACGAACTCCTGGCGGACGATGATGGCGAGGTAGCCGATGATGCCGCCCAGCGAGAGCGCCCCGGTGTCGCCCATGAAGACGCGGGCGGGGGACGCGTTCCACCAGAGGAAGCCCAGGCATGCGCCGGCGGTGGCGCCCGCGAGCACGGCGAGCTCACCCGCGCCCGGGATGTGGGGCACGAGCAGGTACTGAGCAAAGCCCTGGTCGCCGGCGACCAGGCACATGACAAAGAGGCCCACGCAGACGATGCCGCTGATCCCGCCGGCGAGCCCGTCCATGCCGTCGGTGATGTTCACGGCGTTGGACATGCCGCAGATCATGAGGGTCGCGAAGACCATGAACATGGGGAGGTTGAGATAGACAAGGGCGGGGTTGAGCTGGCCGGGGGCGGACCACGTCTTCTGGAAGGGGAGGTTGAGGACGTGCTGGAGCTGGCTGTCGCCGGAGTGCTTGAAGGCGAAGTAGCCGACGATGAGGCCGATGCCGATCTGGAAGATGAACTTCTCCCAGGCGTAGAGGCCCTGGCGGGAGCCGGTGCCGCGCCGCTGGGCGGTGAGTTTCAGCCAGTCGTCAAAGCCCCCCAGGACGGCGTGCCAGAGGACGACGACCAGCCCGAGATAGACGTAGAACTGGCGGATGTCGGCGAGGAGGAGCACGCTGACGAGGATGGCGCCGACGATGAGCACGCCTCCCATGGTGGGGACGTTGGCCTTGGCGCCGGCGTGGGCACGCAGGGCCTCCGCGTCGGTGGCGCCGCTGTCGCCGATCTTCTGCCTCAGCAGCCAGCGGATGGTCGCCTTGCCGAAGCCCATGACCAGGGCGAAAGAGCAGAACGCGGCGGCGAGGGCGCGGAACTGAATCTGGTCGAGGACGGAGACGAAGCGGTAGAGGTCGTGCTCGTTGAGCCAGTCCTTGAGGATGTCCAGCAGCGCATAGAGCATGGGTCAGGTGTGGTGCAGCGCCGGGTGCCGGGCGGTTGGGGAGG